>ERZ781272.145-NODE-145-length-93861-cov-14.618436_pt1 | contig 93861 bp, 81 predicted proteins | sample MGYA00375850_ERZ781272 | MGnify/ENA primary metagenome ERZ781272 (study PRJEB29790, sample SAMN06051246) | human gut metagenome | host: Homo sapiens | place: USA: Cincinnati, Ohio | collected 2013-06-21 | study: EMG produced TPA metagenomics assembly of the Gut...
AACCTATATAGATAGACTCTCTTTTATTAGTGTCTATCTTATAGGTTCCATTTTAAAGCTAACTCTTAAAGTCATTTTGATATAACCCTCAATCTATTACTTATCATTTTTCCTTTTCATATATGATGCAAACAGTGCCCCTGATATGTTGTGCCACACACTGAATATCGCTCCTGGTACTGCTGCAAGTGGATTCATTGCAAAATTTGTTGCTGCTAATGATACAGCAAGACCACTATTTTGCATTCCAACTTCTATTGCAATCGCCGTTGATTTTTTAGTATTCAATCTAAGAAGCTTTGCTACCGCAAATCCTAATAGAAGACCAAAGCTGTTGTGAAGCATTACAACTACGCCAACGGCTATTCCACAAGTTAAAAGACTCGATGCATTCTTACCAACTATTCCACATATGATAAGAACTATTGCCACCACTGATACAGCAGGCATTACCTCTGAAATCTTTTCTGTTCTGTTTCCTAATAGTTTGTGAACAATTATTCCAAGTAATATAGGAACTAATACAACCTTTATAGTAGAGACCATCATTGATAAAGCTGAAACTTCGACCCATTTCCCACCTAATAAGTAGACAAGCATTGGTGTGACTATAGGTGCTATCAGTGTTGAAACTGTAGTCATTCCAACGGAAAGGTTCGTATCTCCCTTTGCAATGTGAGTTATTACATTGCTTGCTGTTCCTCCCGGACAGCACCCCACAAGGATAACCCCTATGGCTAGGTCTGGTGGAAGGTTGAAAATTCTCGCCAAAGCATAAGCTGTAACCGGCATTATCAAAAATTGAGCTAAACATCCTATAAGCATGTCCTTTGGATGTTTAAAGATGAATTTGAAATCATTAATATTTATGGTAAGTCCCATACCAAACATTGCAACTCCAAGAAGGAATGATGTGTAGGGTGTTGCCCATATAAATGCTTTTGGAATAAAAAATGCAATTATAGAAAATATAATAACTATAATTCCTATCTTTGCCGAAAGAAATCCACTTATCTTTTTCATCTTTTCCATTACACCATACCGCTCCTATTTAAGCTGTCCATGTTTTTCATAATGACGTACATTGCTTATTTTATTGTCATCATCTACAAAAACTACATTAGGACTAAAACTCTTTGCTTCTTCCTGTTCCATAGCTGCATAACTCATTATTATTATTTTATCATTAACAGCTACACATCTTGCTGCTGCACCATTTAAACAAATAAGTCCGCTTCCTCTCTCTCCACAAATTGTGTAAGTTGAAAAACGCTTACCATTATTTATATCAACTATCTGTACTTCCTCATACTCCTGTATTCCAGCAGCCTCTAATAATTCCTCATCCACTGTTATACTTCCTACATAATCAAGCTCTGCTTGCTTGACCGTTGCTCTGTGTATTTTACCTTTTAATTTATTAATAAACATCTTATTTTGCCTCCCAAGTAAAATTATCTATAAGTCTTGTCTTTCCAATATAAACTGCCATAGCCACAAGAACATTTCCCTTTATCTCAGAGATAGGCTGCATTGTCACGGCATCAACCACTTCAATATAGTCTATCTTTGCATCTTTTTCATCATTTACTATAGCTTTCATGGCATCTATAACTTCAGATGCTTTTTTTGAATTTCTTATAATCTCTTGTCCTTTCTTTATTGCCCTTGAAAGACATAAAGCCGACTTTCTTTCCTCTTCACTTAGATAAGCATTTCTAGATGATTTTGCAAGCCCATCTTCTTCTCTCACTATTGGACATCCCACGACATTTACATCAAAGTTCAAATCTTTAACCATCTTTTTTATGATAGCAAGCTGCTGAGCATCTTTCTCACCAAAATAAGCATTATGTGGATGCACTATGTTGAATAGTTTTGAAACCACGGTGCATACTCCTTTGAAATGAACTGGACGTGACTTTCCACAAAGATAATCGCTTAGTCCGTTTATGTTCACGTAAGCATGAGGGTCTACATACATTTCACTTGGTTCTGGATGAAATATAAGATCACATCCAAGTTTTTCGCACAGGTCCTTGTCCCTCTCAAAATCTCGTGGATAAGCTCCAAGGTCCTCATTTGCACCAAATTGAGTAGGATTTACAAAAATAGAGACAATAACTTTGTCGTTCTCTTTTCTGCACCTTTCAATAAGGCTTCCATGACCTTCATGCAGGTATCCCATTGTAGGTACAAGCCCTACGGTATACCCCTCTGCTCTCCACTGTTTTGTGATTAGACGTACTTCGTCCACTGTTTTTGATACTTTCATTTAAAATCTCCTTCTCTCTTGTGGTATTAGAAATATTCTTTTTTGATAGAAGTCTTAAAAAAAGCCATGGAAAAAAAACCATGGCAGTATCATTTATATTTAGTTGTTTTTAAGCGCACTTAATAAAGGTAACACTAAGCACACCTTTCTTCCAATTCATTAATTGCCCCTTCAAAGAAGTAGACATAAATCTTGAAGAAATATGATTTTTATAATTAAACTATTAACACTAAGCGTGTAGTTTCAAAAAAGAATACCACCATTTGCTATTATAGCATAAATTGTCTGACTTTCAATACATTTTGTTATATTACGAATAATCTTATCCTATTCCTCCATACATAACTCCAAGTATGATTACAATAACTGTTATGAAAGTATATCCATATTTGACTAGTGGAATATAGTATCTGCCAAGTGGCTTTTTTGCTCCAATATTTATTTCCATTAAGGCATCCTTTGGATTAAGTATCCAGAAATAAGTTATAGCTACAATCAATGAACCAAGAGGTGTTACCACTATAGTTATAAAATCTGAAAAGCTTCCAAATAGATCCATGCTAAGATCCATAGGTATTGCTAGAATAAAAGATATTATTGCTATTAAAATTGCTCCCTTCCTTCTGTTTAGCTTTGTCTCACTCATAAGTGCTTCCACAGGTCCTTCCATCATTACAATACATGAGGATATTGAAGCGAATATTATTCCAAGAAAGAATAACGCGCTTAACATTGTACCCATAGGCATAGCTTGGAATATACTTGGTACTGTTATAAATAATAGTGAGGGTCCAGCTGCTGGATCTAATCCATAGGCAAAAGCTGCCGGAATTATTATAAATGTCGCAAGTAAAGCTGCTAATGTATCAAATATTGCTGTTTGCATCGCCGCTGAAACTAAGTCTACTTCTTTGTCTGTGTAACTTCCATAAGTTACAAGAGCACATCCTGTAAGTGATACGGTGAAGAAGGCTTGCCCAAGTGCCATTACCCATGTTTGTATATTAAGCAGAAGCTCCCACCTTGGTTTTAAAAGGTACATAACTCCTGATGATGCGCCATCCAAAGTAAGTGATCTAGCTGCTAAAAGTATAAATATCATAAAAAGACAAGGCATTATAATCTTGTTGATCTTCTCAATTCCTTTTGTAACTCCTAAAAGTATTACTATAAGTGTAAGTATAACTGCAGTTCCATGCCATATTATAGTTTCTGGACTTCCTGCAAAGCTATTAAAATATTCGGCTGGATTTATAGTTCCAATTTCCCCTGTAATACTAATAACAAAATATTTTAGTACCCATCCAACAACAATAGCGTAAAATAAGAATATAGCTCCAAGTCCTAGTGTTGGTATAGAACTTACAATCTTCCTACCCTTTATTCCTTTTTCTTTAAATGCCTTTTTTATTCCAGTCATAGAACCTGTTCCATTAGCTCTCCCAAAAGCCATTTCCATGACTACACCTGCCACTCCAAGAACAAATACAAATATAAAGTATGGTATCAAAAATGCCGCTCCTCCACATTGCCCAAGCCTATATGGAAACAGCCATACGTTTCCTAGTCCTATAGCCGCACCTACACAAGCCAATATAAATCCTAAGCTTCCTGAAAATTTTTCTCTTTGTTTTTCTTCTTTCATCTCGTAAATCCCCCTCAGTAAAATAATAAAAGCCACATAGCACATGCTACATGACTTTTAATCTAAAATACATAACAAAAGCCACATAGCATCATCTATGCAGCTAAAAAATCTCATGTTAATTAAACCTTAGCTATCATAGATACAAACACCTGTACATTTCGGTTTGCATCTATGAACACTTCCTCGATTTCACAAATACAAACCTATCTAAAAAAGCTAAAGTTAAAAAATGCTATATTAACTTTTATATTTTTTCTATAGGATAAGTATGTCATAAAATCTCTCCTTCTAAAGTGAATCATATATTTATATTATCATAAGCTTTGAATCATTTCAAGAATTTATCATAATTTAAATCAAATTTTTAACACTTTAATTCTAAATCGCATATTTTATTATTAATTTGATTCGCACCATAAAAATAATCTCAACTATTTATCCATTTATTTTTTTTAATAAAAATGCACATACCAACTTTTTAATTAGTCGGCACATGCATCCTTAAATTTAAACTTATAATAAACTTTTGCTTTTAGTTTTCTCCTATATGAAAAGTTCCTCTTTCCCTATCTATTCTAGCAAACTCTTCTGCTGTTTTCCAAAAATAATCACGAATAATTCTTTTTCTATATGATGTGTAGTCACCATTATTTGGAGTAACATATGTTGGATCATCAAAGGTTGGATCTATAAAATATTCAACATTATCTACTGTAACGCTTGTCCACGCATGAGATCCATAACTTCTTCTACTTCCTGCTGTTCCGGTAATATATTTAACTGATATATCTTCTTTTCCTACTTCCTTCATTAGTTCTATAGCTCTAACAAAGAATGTTGCATAAGCTTGGCAAACTCCTTTACCATTTTTCAAAACAGAATACGGACTGTGTACATCAGCTCCTGCACTATTTAAGCCTGTTGATGTATTAGAACTAGATGCCTCTTCTCCAGCACTATTTACTCCAAAAGAGTATTCCATGTTCTGAACAAGCCAATCATGAATATATTGAACTTTGTCTTTTATGTTTTGTTTTTCTTTATATTCTTTAGAATTTATAATTTCTATAATCTTTTTATCAATCTCTTTTTGTTGTGCTTCAGTAACTCTGCTTGTTAAAGTTACTTCTATAGACTCTATACGTCCATAGGCATCCATCATATAACTATAAGATGTTTGTTTAACTATTCCATCTTTATAAGTTCCTTTTATAGCTTTCATAACTATATCTGTAAGAAGATTTCCATTAATATCAGCTAGTCCTGATGAAGTTCGTACAAAGTTTTCTTTTATAAAGTCTCCAGATATTTTTAACTTCATCTCTCCTGATGATGAAATTTTCTTTCTTACTAACTTCTTAATTTGATTATTGCTTATTGGAAGATAACTATTTCCTTTACCATTATAAGATGGTACATATGAAATTTCTTCTCCTTCAACTAATTCTTTTGCTTTATTATCTTTTGCAGCATAGCCTTCCATTGATGATAATATGTTGCTTAAATTATTAAGTCTTTCTTCTGCAAATGCAAACTTAAATTCATTATTTCCTTTATATTTATCTTCTAAAGCTTTAAAATCTGATAGTATTTTAGATAAGTCTCTTCCAGTACTTTCAAACTCATCCCATTTTATAGCTTGATTGTCTCTTTTTTTCTCATTGAACTGCAATATTTTTTTATAATTTTCTTCAATTCTTTTTTGTAATGCAATATGCTCTTCAAGATAAGTTTTATAAGATGAACTATTCAACTTCTTTGCCGCACCATCTGCTTGTTTTATAATTTCTGTTAAAGGTACACGAACTTCACCTCTTAAAGTTGAATATCTTCCATTGAGATTAGAATAATTGCTTGATATTGATCTATATACATCTTTAGCTTCTTTTCTATAAGCATCATCTGATAAAATATTAATTTCTTCAGAATTATTCTCTTCTCTTTCTTTTGGTTTAGCTGCTTCTTCCTCAGCTTTTTTCTCTTCTTCTTCTGCTTTTAGTCTAGCCGCTTCTTCTTCTGCTGCTCTTTTCTCTTCTTCCGCTTTTAGTCTAGCCGCTTCCTCTTCTGCTGCTCTTTTCTCTTCTTCCGCTTTTAGTCTAGCTGCTTCCTCTTCTGCTGCTCTTTTCTCTTCTTCTGCTTTTAATCTAGCCGCTTCTTCTGCTGCCTTCTTATCTGACTCTCCACTTTTCTCTTTATATGCATTACTTGATAAATTTATTTCTATAGCTTCTATCTGACCATATTCATTTGTCATATAGTTATATGAAATTTTTGTAATTATAGCGTTTTTATATGCTTCTCTTATAGCATTACTTACTGTATCAGTGAGAAGGTTTCCATCTACATCACTAAACCCATATTGTGTTAGCATATATGACCCTTTTATGTACTCTCCAGATAATCTTAGCTTCAATTCTCCAGATGTCGAAAGCTTTTCTCTTACTAACTTTTTAATTTGATTGTTGCTTGTTGGAAGATAACTATTCCCTTTTCCATTATAATCTGGTATATATGAAATTTCTTCTCCCTCAACTAATTCTGTTGATTTATTATCCTTTGACGCATATTTTTCCATTGAGGATAATATTCCTGTTAAATTATTTAGTTTTTCTTTTGCAAAAGCAAATTTAGAATCATCATTTCCTTGATAGCTATTTTCTAATGCATTAAAATCTTCTATAATCTTTACTAATTCTCTTCCTGTGTTTTCAAACTCATCCCATTTTATAGTTTGATTTCTTCTTTGTTTTTCATTGAATTGAAGCATTTTCTTATAGTTTGATTCAATTCTTTTTTGTAGCGAAACATGTAATTGTAGGTAAGTTTTATAAGATGATGGTTTCATTTTTTTCACTTTAGCATCTGCTTGCTTTATAGTTTCTGAAAAAGGTATACGTATCTCTCCATTTATAGTTGAGTATCTTCCATTAATTTTAGAATAATTGTTTGCTATTAATGTATAAGCTTCTTGGGCAGCTTTTTCATTCTCTAAGCTATCCATTGCAGTACTATATGGAGTCCCTCCATTTTCATCATAGTAAGCTTCAATTCCACTTCTAACAGAAGTTAATCCTTGTGCTTCTGCAACAGTAGGCATCTTAGCGCCTATTGTTATTGTAGAAGCAAGTATTCCTAAAACTATCAATTCTTTTCTTTTAAACATAAAACTCTCCTTTCAAACTTTAATATAATATTAAATTCAATTAAACTTTATATTAAATATTATATATGGCCAAAATTCCTCTATCAACCATATTAAGTAAAATTTAAGGTTAATTAAAAAGCTGTTATAAAACTTATGATAGTTTTATAACAGCTTTTTGTATAATTAATATATTTAATCTTGAAAGGATTTCTTTATTCTCTCTAACCCCTTTTTAAGGGTTTCACGGGTTGTTCCTATATTTAATCTCATAAAACCTAATCCTTCTTCTTTTCCATACTTTTCTCCATCATTTAACGCCACTCTTGCTTCATATTTAAGCTTTTCAAGAATCTCTTTCTGACCAAGACCATAAGCTGAAAAATCTAGCCACATTAAGTATGTTCCATCTGGAACGTACGCTTTAACCTTGGGCATATTTTTCTCAAAGAAATCTACTACGAATTTTGCATTTTCATAAAGATAGCTAATAAGCTCATCAGTCCACTTAGCTCCATAACCATAAGCAATCTCTGTAGCTTTGTATCCAAATAATCCAACTCCTAAATCGAAAGCTTCTATAGCTTCAGCAAGTTTTTCTTTAAGCTCCTTATTTTTTACAAGAATCATAGAGGATTTAAGCCCCGCAATATTGAAAGTCTTGCTAGGTGCCATTGCACTTATTGTTATATCTTCTGCATCTTTTGAAACATTTAATGTAGGTATATGTTTATGTCCTGGAAATATTAGATCTGAATGTATTTCATCTGAGAAAATAAGTACATTATTTTCTTTACAAAGTTTAACTATCTTTTCAAGTTCTTCTCTAGTCCAAACTCTTCCTACAGGATTATGAGGACTGCAAAGTATAAATAGTTTTACATTATCCTTAAGCTTATTTTCAAAGTCTTCCCAATCCATTTCATATCGTTCATTGTTTAAAATAAGTTTTGAAGTAACCATCTCACGTTTATGTGCATTTATTACATCAAAGAAAGGATTATATATTGGTGTATTCAAAAGTACCTTGTCTCCTTTTTGTGTAAAGGCATAGATTACAAAGCTCGTTGCACATACAACTCCAGGAACGCTTATTATCTCATCCTTATTTATTTCAAAATCGTTTCTTTCTTTGTTCCATTTAATAAAATTTTTGTAATAATCTTTTGTTGCAAAAGTATATCCATAGGTAGCATGTTCTGCCCTCTTTACTAAAGCTTCTCTTATTTCTGGAAGCACCTCAAAATCCATATCTGCAACCCAGTATGGAAGAAGATCAGAACTTCCGAAAACATCTTCTAACTCATCCCACTTAACGCAGTCTGTATTTCTCCTATCTAATAAATTATCAAAATTGTACATTAAAATCCCCCCATTTTATGCATCAAATAAGGTGCATCCATTAAAACACACCTTATTTTTCAATATTCACACTATTAGATTAATGCCGACAAAGTTTATTGTCAACGTTTATGGTTATTAAATCTTTATCTTTATTGATATTAATTATAATTTTATAACAATTACTGCAATAATATGCTGTTAAGTTTTCATCTAAAAAGCCTTTTAATTTAATTCTTTCAGGAAACACCAAAAATTTTCTTTTCGCATTATCAGGAATAAAATCCAATCCTATTCTATCACCAATTATTACACCTTTATTCATGTCATTATTACAATATGGGCACTTCATTATTTTTACCTCCCTTTGCATATAATACTTCTTTAAGTACATTATAATATAAAGCAATGATACTTTTAATACCATTGCTTTAACTATCTTTATATACTTTCTCTTCGTATATTTTCTATTATATTTTCTTTTCTAAGCTTTCTTATTGGAATAATTCCAGCAATTAAACTTATGATTATTGATCCTATAAGCGATATAAATATAGCTTCTATTGGTGCATCCCATTTGAATTCTACAGATTTACTTGCAGTTCCATATAGGAAGTAAGATATTCCTGCCCCTACTATAGTTCCATAAACCCAAGCTGTAAATGTGCAAAATAGCGATTCTAGATATATACTTTTGTGCATATCCTTTGTAGTCATTCCAACAGCTTGAAGCATTGATAATTCTTTTTTTCTAAGAAGGACATTTGTAGTAATCGTATTTATTATATTTATAGCTGAAATAAGACTTATTACAGCTACAAAGCCATATAAAAATATCTGCATCATGATTTGAAATTGTTTTTCTTCTCTAGCATTTTCCTTAGTATCATTAAAATATCCATTATTTTTCTTTGTAATATCCTTTAAATATGTCTTTAATCCTTCGTCCTCATTATCTAAAGTTTCAATAGCTAATGATGATATTTTACCACCGTTATCCATTTTTATATTCTCTAAAACCTTTTTTGTAGTAAACATAGTTACCCCCCCTTCCTTATAGTCGAAGGGTCCAAATGGAGCTTCAATTATTCCCATAACCTTAACCTTCTCAGGAGCTTTTTCTGAATTATAATCATCATGATTATAATAAAATTTTATATAATCCCCAACGTCATAGGTTGTATAATCCACATATGTGGATTTCCCCGCATTTCTGCTAATGTTTGTCTGAAAAAGTATAACTCCATTTTCCTTTTCAAGTGATACTTCATCAAATTCTCCTTTAGAAATATTTTTCTTTAGTTCTTTGATTCCATCCTCACCAGGATATACAAAACTACTATTATATAAATTTATCTGATTTGATTCAGGGTCCTTTAAATTGCTTAAATCAGCTTTTTGATTTAGTTTGTTATCATCTACGCTAACTATCGCACTGCTAAAAAGCTTGGAATAAACTTTATCTACTCCTCTAAATGATTTTATAGCTTTTATATCATCTTCTGATGGACTCAAAGTACTGCTTCCAAAATAACAGCTATAATTTGGAGTATATCTTGCAGTAAAATTATTTACTTTCAAACTCATGGAAACAAAGCTGTTAAAAACTATAAATAAAACTATGCTTATAGCTATTGAAAATATAGTTATTCTAAATTTCTTTTTATTTCTTCTGAGATTCCTGCTAGCAAGATATCCCTCTGCTTTAAACAATTTTGAAGAAAGCTTTCCACTCTTAAGTTTTCCAACTTTTATATCAGTTGTATTCCTTATAGCTTCTATAGGCGAAATTTTCCCTGCCTTTTTTGCTGGAATATAAGCCGATAAAAATACTGTAATTATAGATATCACTAAAGTTATAATTACAAGTCTCAGCGTAATTGTAGCGCCAATTCCTGCAAGTTCCATCTTATTCATAACAGTTGAAAGGAATATAGTTAGAAGCTTTAACAAAACAAGCAGTCCAAAATAACCAACAATCATTCCTATAGGTATAGCTATAGAGGCCATGAAAAAGCCTTCTCTAAACACTATACTCCTTATTTGAGTTGGTGTTGCTCCAATAGATCTTAGTGTACCAAATTCTTTTTTCCTCTCCATAACTGATATATTAAAGGAGTTATAGATTGTAGCTATTGTACTTAGTATAACAAGTCCTATGATTACTACTATTATCCTATCTCTACTTGCATTATAATTTTCTTTTATACTGCCGCCAATAAGCCTTAAAAGATTTTCGTTATACTCTATGTTGTAGCCTTCCTCACCATTTTTTAATTTTATTTTATTAAAATTTAAGTTTTCAGCCATCTTCTTTGTAGTGTCATAAGTATGCTTAGGTTTTTTCATTATTACACTTACATTGTAGTGTCCATCATAAATGCTTGTATCATCTAAATGAGTTATTCCTCTATATGTTTTTGGTCCTTCAGCAAAAGTTTTCTTTCGAACTCCAACTATAGTATATGTCTTTTTTATTGTATTTCTTATAATTTCATCATCACTATAAGAGTTGTTATCTAAAATCACTCCATTTGTAGGAGAATATCTTTCTCCTATCTCAAGCTCTATAGTATCTCCTATAGACTTTCCAAATATATTTAAAACTGCTTCCGGAAGTAATATCTCACTAGAATCTTTAGGATAATTTCCCTTCTCAAGCTCTACATTGTATATATTAAAAGTTTTATCCTCATAGGCCTTTACCTCAACATATGCATTGTTAAGCCATTCATCTGTATCTTTATTATTTTTATCTTCATGTATTAAAGCTGTCCCTAAAGTCCTGCTTATCCCCGCTTCCTTTACCTCTACAGAATTTTTAAGTTTCTCCGCTTGTGAAGATGTAACATCCATAAAAGCAGCATGATAATTTCCATTTGATTTTATTGTGTCATTAAGCTGTCTTTTATTTAAACTTTCTAATAATGACCCTATGGCAAATATCAATGCAACAGAAATTGCTATACCTCCTATTGTTAGTATAGTCCTTTTCTTGTTTGCTTTTAAATATCTTTGGGTGAGTTCTTTATAGCTTTTCATTTTCCTCACCTCTCATAATTGTAATTTCTCCATCTTCTATGTGAATAATTCTATCAGCTGTAGCTGCTATGTTTATATCATGAGTTATAACTATTAATGTCTCGTTATACTTTCTAACTGAAAGCTTTAGTAATTCCATAATTTCCTTAGAATTCTTGCTATCCAGATTTCCTGTAGGCTCATCTGCAAGTACTATGGATGGTTTGTACATAATAGCTCTCCCTATAGAAACCCTCTGTTGTTGTCCTCCTGAAAGCTGTGATGGAAGATGAGTTCTTCTATCTTGAAGCTCTAGTGTCCTTATAAGATCATCCATAAATTCTTTATCAGGTTTCTTATTATCAAGTATAAGTGGAAGAGTAACATTTTCCTCCGCAGTAAGAACTGGTATTAGATTATAAAATTGAAATATAAGTCCCACTTGTCTTCTTCTAAATATAGCTAAGTCCTTTTCATTTAAAGAATATATGTCAACTCCATTTATAAATACCTTTCCTGAGGTAGGTCTATCCACTCCCCCTAAAAGATGTAGCAACGTACTCTTTCCAGATCCTGATGGTCCGACTATAGCAACGAATTCTCCTTTATTTATACTTATGTTAACATCCTTTAATGCATGGACTTTGTTTTCGCCTTCTTTATAGCTCTTACACAAATTTTCCGTTCTTAAAATCTCCATTTGTTTTCCTCCTAAACTTCTATATCTTTAATTCTTAACTTAATTATAGACTGTCAATCTTACTATAAGATGATTTTTAAGTGACAGTTTAGTCACAAAAAGCCTAATATGTTCTTTGTTTATGTAAATGATTACTATAGCACACATATTCATTTTGCTATACAAATGAATTTTCCAACATTTATTTCTTGCATTTTAATTAGATTATGTTATAATTTTATTTGTAAATTGCAAGAATTTAATATAAGTAATTTCAAATTTTGTTTTTAAGGGGAGTTTATTATGAAAGAAAGAAAAAAATTATCACTGGCCACTTGGATTTTTATTAGTCTTGCTTTAGGAATAGTTGTAGGAATATGTTTTATGGGGAATGCAGCCATAGTTGATACATATATTAAACCTTTGGGGACTATATTTCTAAATCTTGTGAAATTCATAGTCGTTCCTGTTGTTTTATTTTCAATAATAAGCGGAGTTATTTCTATGAAAGATATTAAAAAGGTCGGATCCATCGGAATAAAAACTGTTATATTTTATTTATGTACTACTGCATGTGCAATCATGGTTGGTTTATTCTTTGCCAACTTATTCAAAGGTTCCTTCACAGTTTTGGAAACATCAAACCTTGCCTATGAAGTTAAAGGTACAACAAGCCTTTCAGATACTATAATAGGAATATTTCCATCAAATATAGCAGCACCATTTGTAAGTGCAAATATGCTTCAAATAATAGTAATAGCACTTTTCTTCGGTTTTGGAATTATCCTTGCAGGAGAAAAAGGAAAACCAGCAGCAGCCTTAGTAGAAAGTTTAAATGACGTTTCAATGAAAATAATGGCATTTATAATAAAACTCTCTCCAATAGGAGTCTTTGCTCTTATTGCACCTGTTGTTGCAACTAACGGTCCTCAAATTTTAGGTTCTTTAGCAAAAGTGCTTTTAGTTGCTTATTTATGCTATATCATTCACGTAGTTGTTGTTTATTCTTCTACTGTTAAGGCTATTGGAGGTCTTAGCCCAATGAAATTCTTTAAAGGTATGATGCCTTCAATGATGTTCGCATTTTCTAGTGCTTCATCTGTAGGAACTCTTCCTTTAAATCTAGAATGCTGCCAAAAACTTGGTGCCAAAAAAGATATTGCAAGTTTTGTATTACCACTTGGTGCTACAATAAACATGGACGGAACAGCGATATATCAAGGTGTATGTGCAGTATTTATTGCAACTTGTTTTGGAATATCACTTACCCCTTCTCAAATGCTTACAATAGTTCTAACTGGAACATTAGCTTCTATAGGAACAGCAGGCGTACCTGGTGCTGGAATGATAATGCTTTCCATGGTATTACAAAGTGTTGGACTGCCTATTGAAGGAATTGCCCTAGTTGCTGGAGTTGACCGTATCTTTGATATGGGAAGAACTGTTGTAAATATTACCGGAGATGCAGCTTGCTCAATAGTTGTATCAAACTTAGAAACAAAGAAAGAAGAAAAGATGGACACGGCTCCAGCTGCTGTTTAACTCAGCATATAGTGATTTAATCTTAAGCGATATATTTGAATTACGTTGATATAAATAAAGAGGATTGAATGCCGCAAGCTTCAATCCTCTTCTATTTATCAATTCTTTAAAAGGCTAATTAGTTATTTTTTGATAATATCAGCTGTTTTGCTTATAATTGTTGAATTAAATCCAACCTAAAATTTTTTCTAAATTTCTATCTAAGCTCTAATGGCTGATTCTTATTTTTACAATTCTTTAATTCTATATCTTGATGAAATTCTTTTTGTTCTCCATTTACTTCATATCTCATGTCTATACTCATTATAGATTCATCAGTTATCTTCAAATTCTTTATTATCTTAGACACTCCAACTATTCCAGTTTTAGTTGAAAATTTAAAGGGCTGCTTACCAAGCATAAAATTTACTATTCTTTTATTATATTTTTAGAAATATAATAAGATGACAGCTTTTAAATACTGTCATCTTCTCATATTTCTATCCTAGAACTGCCATCCATTAAATTTGAATGCAGTGTCACATACATTCTCTGGATCATATTCCTCAAGGATTTTTGCATAACGCTCTTTGTAATCATTGTCTATATCTGCTTGAGGTATTACTTTGCTTGCTTCATTTAAAAAGTGGAAAGAATCTCTTCCCATAGCTTGACCACGCTGAGTATGTTTGTCAAGCGCGTAATCTGGGATTTCTGGGAATTTGCCCATTGCAAAGCTCTTTATACATATGTTCTTTAGTAGATCAGAAGATCTATCTTTTTCACATTGACATAGATAACGAATTGCATGTATGAAGTACATTGGTCTGTCTCCATCTGCATAAGCAAAGTTCTTACGCATCTCAAATAGATTGTTTACCATTATTGCTGCCATAGGATTTCCCATTCCGATATCTTCAACAGATATAGTAAGGAGTCTTCTCCACATTTTTTCTTCAAGTTCTGGTGATGATATATACATCTCATAAGCAAACATGCATGCCTGCTCTTCTAATCCTCTTCTAATTGATTTTTGAAGTGCAGATATAACTTCATCTCCTGCATAACCATTTCTTGTTGTTATTTTTGACCATGGATCATACATCTTTTTTACCATTCGAATTCCTCCTCCTCTTTTGCTTCTTCTATTTCTTTTTGTACTGCTACTTTTTCATATGCTTTAAAGAATGGATAGTACATTACCACACTAAATGCTATACATAGGAACATGAAAAGTACATTTTTTATATCCATACCTGACATCCATCCTTGTACAAAGAAGGGAATAAATGATGGGTCTGCTATATATCCTGGTGTAATCCATCCCCATACCTGTGCATAGTAACCTGCTACTACACAGATAGATGGTGTTAATATGTATGGTATAGCCATAATTGGGTTATAAACCATTGGCACACCAAAGGTTATTGGTTCATTTATAGAGCATAAGCCTGGAACTATTGATATACGTGCTAATGATTTTAATTTAGCAGATTTTGATTTCCACATTAGTAATATTAAACCAAGTGTTCCTCCAGCTCCTCCAAGCATAGCATAACGGAATAGCTGAAGATTCATAGCATTTGTTGGTGCTAAACCTTGAGCAACCATTTCTGCATTTGCTCCAGTTCCTGCAAGTCCTATCATAAATACTATAGAAAATACAACTGAAGTACCATTAATTCCAAGGAACCATAATATGTTTGAGAACATTATTATTCCAGCATAAACCCATATGTTATTTCCAACTTCAATAGCTGGTGTAAGTAGACTCATAATAGCCTCTGGCATTGATTTTCCTAATGAAGAAACTAATATTAAATTAAGTCCGTATATGATTATGATATTAATTAATAATGGCAATATAGAATTAACAAAAGTAGTAACCATGCTTGGTACAGAAGATGGGAATTTAACTTTGATTCCTAACTTATCTACCATACGAGTAATTTCCACACAAGCAAAGCTTAAAATTAATGCTACAAACATACCATCACTTGTTAAATACTGTGATGTTATAGCTGATATGCTTCCCTCTCCAGCTGGTACTTGTACCACTTTTGAACATACTAATAAGAATACTGACATTGTCATTATACCTGAAACTGCTGCATTCATCTTATAGCTCTTTGCTAGGCAGTATGATACAGCGAAAGATGTCATAAGTCCAAGCATTCCAAAAGTCATATTATATGGAGCTAAAATCCATTCACTGTTTGCCATAGCCCATTGTTTCCAGTTAATTAAAAATCTTATAAATACATTTGATGTGGCCATGTCTACAGTCTCAAGATTTATAGGCGGATTATTTAGCATCATAAATAAGGAACCAATAACAAGTAAAGGCAGTGTCATCATCATACCATTAGCTAAAGCTTGTAAATGACGCTGATTACCTAGCTTTGCACCTAATGGCGATAAATACTTTTCTAGAAAATCCGTAAGTTTTTTCATATCAATTTTCCTTTCTATAATAAACTTTTTACTTTCCAGCTGCTCTCATAAGCTTTACAGCTGACTTTAGAACCTTTTCTCCATTCATCATTCCGTAATCACCAGAATCAATTACTGCTATAGGTATTCCAGCATTTCCGAATTCTTTCATTGTCTGATCATATAAGTACTTTACTTGAGGCCCTAAAAGTATACAGTCAGGATGAAGTGTTGATATTATTTCTCCTAACTTATCATGTGGAAAAGCCTGTACCTCAATATCTAATGAGTGTTGATTTGCAACCTGTTGCATATTGGCAGCTAACATGCTTGTAGACATTCCTGCACTACAAAATAAATAAACCTTCTTCATCTTAATTCTCCTCTCTTATCTGCAATTATTTTTTTCTAAAGCGGTTATACGCTCATAACTTACTATTAATTCTTCAGCCAATATCTTACATGTCTCAGCTGACATCATCTGGTCTTCTGCATGTAATAGAATCAAATTAGGGGTTACTCCCTTTCCACTTGTCTCCATTTGGATTAGTTCAGCATGAGCCTTGTGCCCTTGTGCAAAAACTTTCTTTCCTTCTTCTATACAGGACTTTGCTCTTTCAAAATCTCCCTTTTTAGCTTCTTGAATTGCTTCAATATAGCTGCTTTTTGCCATCCCTACAGATGAAATAATTTGAAAACATATCAGTTCTAAATTTTCCATATTCTCTCCTCCTAGCTGTTATCTATAGTATACATTTACATAGATAGTCTTTTCTTCAAATTGATTTCCTAACACTTAGGAAATAATTTATATAACCTGATTAACATAATAAAAAAGCTCCATGGCCTTCTTGAGACTCATGAAGCTAAAAATTTAGTTTATTTTAAAATGTTTTCTACGAATTCCTCATAGCTTTTTGCTTCAAGCATTGTTGCAAATTTGCTAGAATTTGATATTATGCTGCTCAACCAATCAAAGAAAATTCTGAGCATCTTACGATTATCTTCGGTTATGGCTAATAGTATTACAAATCGAACATCAAATTCTCCCCATTTTATAGGATCGTTAAGAATTGCAATGCTTAGAGTTGATTGTATGGCAGCTCGCCCATTAATGCTGTGAGGAACGGAAAAGCCATAGACGAAGGATGTGTCAGAAATGTTCTCTCTTTGAATAACGCTTTCCTTAAACTCACCCGTAACATATCCCTTGTCATATAATTTATCACACATCTGTGAGATTATTTCCTTAGGACTTTCTACTTGTATGCCTGTATAGAAAAACTCCTTTTTTATAAGTTTCAGTATCAAGAATTCAAAATCGTCTTTATATCGAATTTCATCCAATCTATTCAGTGCCTTAAAAATATTACTCTCATCCTTATTATTAACAAACAAAGATATTTCTATAGTTAAGATATCAAGATCATGCTCTAAAGGTAGTGTTGTTAAAATCAGATCTGGTTTTAAATCCTCTACAGCCGATGCTTCAAAGAAATTCATACATTCTATGATATCTATCCTATCACTAAATCTATTCATGACTTTTTGAAGGCATAAATCAGACAATGTCTGGTTGTATGGATAAATCATAACCACTTTATATTTGCATTTAAGATTTGCCCTTTCATAAGCAGCTCCCAAATGGAGTGCAATAAAGGATATTTCATTTTCCTTTATTCGTATGTGTATCTGATCTTCCATAAGCTTGCATACCCTAACTCCCATTTCAAATATAAGAGGATATTTACGTTTGATTTCCTGAAGATACATATTATCTACTTCGATATTATGAATATGTCTTTCTAGAAGAGACATTATGTGCATTTCAAGTCCTACCTTAAATTCATTATCACCACTAAAATCTATGTCAAAAGTGGCTTTTATATCTTCTATTATATTTAAAACTAACTCTGCAGCAGAATAATCTATCTTCTCTTTTACAATTTCATTAGAATAGTTTGTTCCTTTTTTCCCTAAAAGAAGTAAAGCAAATAAAACAACTTCATCTTCAACAACCTTTATATTTATTTCAGATGCTACCTTATAAAAAAATCTCTGAGCGATTTCATATTCCACACTATTCTTTAATTCATCATTTCCTCTATCCGTTTTTATAAAGTTATACCGTATCATTCTTTCTATGGTTATTCCTATGTGCATCATGAGCCTTGGAATAACAAGTTCCCTTACATGATAATGATATTCTTTTAATGTTTCCTCTAAAATCTTCTTCACCATTATCAAGTCAAAATCCCTAAACAGTGATGCAAGCTTATTTAAGTTTAGAAAATTCCCCTTAGTTTCGTCTGCCAGCAAATTTTTATAAAGGCTTCTCTTTTCCTCTTCACTTCCTATAAGTTCAATATAGTTACTACGTCTTGTAAGTTTTAAGCTTGGATACTTTTCTAAAAGTTTTCTAATTTTTTTTATATCATTATCAAGAGAAGACTCAGATATAAAAATTTTTTCCTGAAGAAGTACAAGATTTATGTTATTCTTTCCAAAAAGAAGTTCTTGAATTATATAGGCACAGCGTTCTTCAGAAGTTTGAGGTATGATTTCATTTACCTCTATATTTAAGCTCCGAATCTTGTATTCATCAATTCTGTACCCTTGTCTTATATTAGATTCTATTAATACATCTTTGTAAAAATTATTAATGCCTGCGATATCATTTCGAACAGTTCTGTCAGATACACCAAGTAGTTTAGCTAGTTCTCTTCCTATAATCCAATCTCTATTTTCACTCATAAGCATTATAATTTTTTTCTGCCTTTTACTTAGCATATAAACCCCTCTCTTTTAATATATTTCAAATTCTCATCATTAAATTTTAATAGTTCTATAACTTTTATATTCTAATTCTCACTTTTTCTACAACAATACTTATATTATATCGTTTATTATAGCATTTTTCAGAAAAATTCTATAAAGAAATTCCCAACACCTATGTCCCTTTGCTTATTTTATTAAATCACGAAGCTATATGACAATTTAGTCATATTTCCTCTACCCCGTAGTATTAATATGGCTTTTCTTATAGAATTAAAGTAATGATACTATGATTAATTGGAGATTGATGATATGAATAAAATTTTAGTTATAGAAGATGACAGCACAATAATCTTAGGGATTAAATATAGCTTGGAGCAGGAAGGCTTCTTAGTTAGGGAAGCAAAATCACTGGAGGAAGCTCGAAATACTTTGAGAAATGAGGATTTTCACCTTATGCTTTTAGATGTCATGCTTCCTGATGGAAACGGCTATGAATTTTGCAAGGAAGTAAGAGAAAAATCAGATATTCCTATAATCTTTTTAACAGCGTTAGATGACGAGGTTAATGTTGTAATGGGCCTTGACTTAGGTGGTGATGATTATATATCAAAACCATTTAGACTAAAGGAGCTCATGTCAAGAATAAATGCGGTGCTTAGACGTCGTGGTATTAGCAGCGAGAAAAATAATGCTGTATTGAATTTTAATGATATTTCTGTATTTACTTTAGATGGCAAAGTTACGAAAAATGGTGAAGATTTGATGCTGACAACTCTTGAGTATAAGCTTCTTCTCACTTTATGCAAAAATCCTAAAGCAGTATTATCGAGAAACCAGATATTGGCTAGCCTTTGGGATTTTCAAGGCGATTTTGTCAATGACAATACGCTCACTGTTTATATAAAAAGGCTTAGGGAAAAGATTGAGGGTAACCCTGTAGAGCCTAAATTTATACTTACTGTAAGAGGCATTGGCTATAAATGGGATGTAAATGAAGGAGGCAATTACAATGGAAGTTTTTAAGAATCCAGAGTTTAAGAAGTTTTCTCTAAGACTCTTGGTAATATCCCTTTTACTCTTTCTAGGTTTAAATATAATAACCTATGTTAATTTGAAAAATATAAGCAATAATATTATAGAAAGTCAACAGGGTTTTATAGGCAGGCTCTACTCGTCTAATCCTTATTTAGATAAATCCCTTGTCAGTAACTTTCTTTATGCCCCAAGCCCTAATGATATAGAAGCTGGTAAAAACATTCTAAAAGATTATGGTTTTGATAAAAATATAGATATAATCTTAAACCCTTTTTTCAATAAAAGTTCGGTAAAACTCCTAACCTCTTTTAATGTATTTTTAGGTTTTGCAATAATACTATTGTCCGCACTTATTTATCTGACTCTTAAAGAAATATATGATTTTATAAACAAAGTTAGTTATGCAGCTGAAAAAGTTGTAGAAGGTGATTTTTCTAATAGAATTAACGAAAATATAGAAGGTGATCTAGGTCGGCTTGGACTGGAATTTAATAAGCTTAGCTCTATAGTTAAGGAGAATTTAGAAAAATTGAAAAAGGAAAAGATTTTCCTTCAGACTACCATGACAGATATATCTCATCAGCTAAAAACGCCAATGACCTCTCTTATAATGCTCAATGATTTGATGCTTGATGACAACAATATGAAACCTAATATTAGAGAAGATTTCCTAACTAAATGCAGTCTACAACTTGAGAGAATGGATTTTCTAATAAAAAGTCTTCTAAAACTAGCACGAATTGAAGCTGGTTCTATAGATTTTAAAAAGATTAATATAGATCTAAAAGAGATAGTTCTCGGTGCTTCCAACTCTTTAAAGCCTACTATGCAAATGAAAAGCCAATCTATTTCCATAAAAGGTCATGGTTTCTTTGTTGGCGATAAGGAATGGACTCTAGAAGCTGTTATAAATATCTTAAAAAACTGCTTAGAGCATTCTGCCGAAAATTCCTGCATAGATATATCTATTTGTGATACAAATGTATATAGCGAAATTATTATAAAAGATAAGGGTGAAGGTATAGCACCTAATGATCTTCCTCATATATTTGAAAGATTCTATAAAGGATCAACCTCCTCAAAATCAGACAGTATAGGTATTGGGCTTGCCATGTCAAAATCTATAATCGAAAGCCAAGGTGGATATATCAAAGTAGAGAGTGTAAAGGATGTTGGCTCTACTTTTACAATAACATTCCTTAAAGCAATTATTTGATTTTAGTGAAGAGTTAAGAGTGAATGGCGAAAAGTTGGGAATTTTTCAAAAATTATAATTATTTTAAAATGCTTAAAAAGCCATAAAAACCCGCCTTCCATCCGTTAGATTTTGGTCTAACTTTTGGTGGTCGATTCATATCCTTATGGCTTTTAATCTATCTTATTATTTTGTTAGATATGCTACAATTAGCTTTGCGTTGTTTAGTATCCCATCTAGGTGAGTTCTCTCATAGTGATGTGTTGCATCTACTCCTGGTCCTATACACGCAAAATTTGTGTCTACTCCTTGCATCATTGAAAGACTGGCATCTGATCCATATCTATAATGAACATCAACTTTATAATCAATTCCTGATTCTTTTGCTAAGTTTACAAGTTTCTTTTTGAAAGCAAAATCATAAGGAGTACGACTATCTTTTGCAACAATAGTTACACAACGCTCATCTGAAGTGTGGCCCTTTCCTACTGTTCCTATATCAAGAGCTAAGAACTCCGCTGTCTTTTCTGGTATAGCTGTAACTCCATGTCCCATTTCTTCATAGTTGCTTATAAAAAAGTGAGTAGTATGTTTTAAAGTAAGGTTATTTTCCTTTATATATTTCAAAGCACCAAACATAGCTGCTACACAAGCTTTATCATCAAGATATCTTGATTTTACATAGCCTTTATCAGTTATTACCGTTCTTACATCAAAAGATACAAAATCTCCAACTGATATTCCAAGCTTTTCAGTGTCTTCAGCTGTACGCACGTCCTCATCCAGTCTAACTTCCATGGTGTCTTCATTTCTTACCATAAGCGTCGTTTCATCGGAGTGAATGTGAATTGAAGCTTTTTCTGGCAAAACAGTTCCTGTATACTTTTCTCCATCTATAGTTTTTATAGTTACATTTTCACCTTCTACAGAACCCCAAGCTATACCTCCTATACTTGAAAGCTTTAATCTTCCATTAGGCTTTATCTCTTTTACTATAGCTCCAAGAGTATCAACGTGAGCAGCTATTAAAACCTGCTTTTCATCATCTTCTCCAGTTACAGTTCCAATTATAGCACCTTTGTTGGTAGTTTTCACATCTATACCAAAGGTTTCAAACTCTTTTCTAAGTCTTTCTATTCCGTCATAAGTATCTCCTCCTGGACTTGGTATAGCTAGAATATCAATCATTAAGTCAGTTACATATTGCATATTTATATTCATTTCTCATTTCTCCTTTTCTAGTCTATAATCTCCTATAAAATATATTATATTTCTAAATTTTTCTTATTTCAAATTTTAAATTAAGAAAAAAGGATAGTTTAATTTTCTATCCTTTATCCACAATTTTATTCAATTATTTAATATATATTTTAGCATTATAGCATTTCTATAAAGGCAGTTATTCTAGTCTTGACTTGTCCTATATCTGATTGAGAATAGTCAGTTTCGATAGCCATATATGGAATTTCTTTTTCCTTTGCAACAAGGTCTTTTATATTTTTTGTCTCTACGGAATAAGTATGACAGGCTTGAAGCACCACATCTATAACTCCATCTACCTTATATTCATCAATCAACTGAGATATAAGGTTTAATCTTTCATTATTTGGTGTCATGACTGAGCATCCTATGCTGAGATATTTTTCTGCTATAGCTTCGATGGGCTCTTTTGTTTCATCTACAAGCCTCATCTTCTCTTTAACACCGCCACAATTTTCAAAACATACTACAACACCTTCATTTTCCTCAATGGTCTTTACTATCTTATCTACAACTCCACCAATTGGACATCCTGTTATAAGTATTCTTTTTGCATCCTTTGATACAGGTCTAACACCGCTCTCATATTCTGTTTTTATTTTTTCAACAGTATCCTTTATGTTTTTATTTTGTTCTTTTTTATCAAAGGTAAATTGCGTACTTTCCAAAATCTTGAACATATTGTAACCTGATACTGCTGGAGGTTCAAGCTTTCCAAACTCATATAAACTTCTTAAAAGAGTTCTCTCTTCATTTTTAAGCTTTATTGCTTCTTTTAATTTTTCTTCAGTTATTTCAACTTGAAACTCTTTTTCTAAAACTTCTTTAAGACGTAAAATCTCTGATTTCCACATATTAAGTGATGTTAAACTATTTTGTACCTGTGGCAGCTGCATTACATGAACATTTTTTATATTCCCTAATAGCTCATACATCTTCTTTTTTCCATCACAAGTTGTTTCTCCAATTAGCATATCTGCAAAATAAGTATATGGACACTTATCTGTTATAGCAAATCCATAACTAGATTTTATAAGTGGACATAGATTTTTAGGGAGATGCTTTTCTGCATCAGGAATAGGCTCTTCGCTCATACCGCATAAAGATACTGGATAAAGACCTGCTGCATGCATAATTTCATTTGGAGTGTAAGTGCAAAATGTTCCTATTATATGCTTTCCTTGATCTTTTAATTCCTTTGCCCTTATAAATCCATTTTTCCTAGCCTCGCTGAATTCATTAAATTTCTCTGGTAAGCTTGACATAGTTATACCTCCTGTTTTAACATCATTCAAAAGATGTATTTATATTTTATTTTTACTTAAGCTTTTTACATAAAAGTGCAGCACCAATAGATCCAGCATATCTACCTAAAGGCTTTGCTTGCACTTCAACCTCAAGTTTCTGTGACAGGATTTCTAGTATATAGTCATTTTCACAAAGTCCTCCGGTTAGGTAATATTTTCCTAAATTCCCCTGTCTACTACACAAAGATTTCACCTTACTTGCTATAGAATCAATAACACCATAGGCTATATCCTCCCTCTTGGCTCCTGAGCCGATTAAGCTTATAACTTCTGACTCTGCAAATACAGTGCACATAGAACTTATAGAAACATTTTTTCCTTCTCTTGCAAGATCGCTAAGTTCATTCAGTGTCACCCCTAACGTATTTGCCATGATTTCTAAAAAACGTCCTGTACCTGCAGAACATTTATCATTCATAATAAAGTCAGTAACAACTCCACCTTCAAGGTTTATTACTTTAGTATCTTGTCCACCTATATCTATCACCGTGCAATCATCTTCATATATATAAGCAGCTCCTTTACCATGACAAGTTATCTCAGTATAAGTCTTGTCCGCGTATGGAACTGAAATCCTTCCATATCCTGTAGCTATACATTTTGAGTTATTCTTAGTTATACCTAGTTCTTCAAGCTTTTTCTCTATAGATTTCGCTGTCTCAATGCTGCTCCATCCAGTAGGTAGCACTGATTTGAAAATTATATTTTTCTCCTCATTCATAACAACAGTTTTCGCTGAAGTTGAACCTATATCTATTCCTACAAAATTCATTTAATTAATGCTCCTCTCTATATGTAACTACCATTAAAATATATCACAACATTACGAACATTACTTTTTCTATTGAATAAACAAATAGATCAGTTTTCATCTATTAAAATGTAAAAAGATCCCGCTTTAGCACAACTCTTGACAACTTCTCAATTTTCTGTATGGTTTTTTTTAATACATTTAATAATCTGTACTAATTACTCTAAAGTTTGCAATTTAAAGTGATATAATATAATTAATAGTATTAAAGGTAAAAATCAAGTAAGAAAGGATCTAAAAAAAATATGCTAAAAGATTTACTTACGAGAATATTTTCCTGCCGCTATATGGTAAAGTCAGAACACATAAAGGGCGAACTTCCGTCTACCAAGTCTGGATATAATATAACCCTAAAAATCGCGTGGCCTTCTATTGTGGAGGCTGTATTAGTTTCTCTTATTGCTTCCATAGACACCATGATGGTTGGAGTTATCGGCCCTGAAGCCATAGCTGCAGTGGGAATAACAAATCAACCTAGATTTATTTTGCTAGCTGTAATATTATCTCTAAATGTTGGAGTAACAGCTGTTGTTGCGCGTCGTAAAGGTGCAGGGGATATAAAGGGAGCAAATCGCTGTCTAAAACAGTGTCTTATCTTGAGCCTTTTATTCGGTACAACCCTTTCACTAGCTGGAATTGTATTCGCACGTCCTCTTCTGACCTTCGCAGGAGCTCAGGCAGATATCATAAACAATTCAGTTGTTTACTTTAGAATAATACTTATAGGTATGATATTTAATTCAGTTTGTCTAACTATAAATGCTGCTCAAAGAGGTATAGGAAATACAAAAATCTCAATGTATACTAACTTGACTGCTAACGTAGTTAACCTGATATTTAACGCTCTGCTTATAAATGGTCTTTTATTCTTCCCAAAGCTAGGGGTTACCGGTGCTGCCATAGCAACAACTCTTGGAAATATAGTTGCTTTTTTCATGGCTCTAAAATCTGTATTAGGAAATCATGGATTCTTAGATATAACTACACGTATTCCTTGGAAATTTGATAAACATACAGTTTCAAGCGTATTTAACGTAAGCAGCAGCGCTATGGTGGAACAAGTATTTCTAAGAATAGGATTCTTTGTTTACGCAAAGATGGTTGCAGCTCTTGGAACTACAGACTTTGCAACCCATCAAATATGTATGAATATACTAAACTTATCCTTCGCTGTTGGAGATGGCTTCAGTATCGCCGCTTCATCTCTTGTTGGACAAAGCCTAGGGGCAAAACGTCCAGACAAAGCTATGCTGTATGCAAGTATAACTCAAAGACTTGCTCTTATAGCCTCTACAATACTGTTCTTCTTCTTTATACTTGGTAGAAATTTCTTAGTAGGCTTATTTACAAATGAAGCAGCTATCATAGCTCAAGGGTCAGTGATAATGATAATAATCGCATTTACAACCCATGCGCAAACCTCTCAAGTAATAATCTCTGGTTCCCTTAGAGGCGCTGGAGATACCAAATATGTAGCACTTACTTCCTTCATAAGTATAGGTGTTGTAAGGCCTCTATTGACTTGGATTTTATGTTTTCCAGCCGGCCTTGGACTTGTGGGGGCATGGTTTGCTGTGTTCATAGACCAAAACATGCGTCTATTCATAAACTTTCTCCGTTTTAGAACCGGAAAGTGGACAAGAATTGAATTATAAAATTATTATGAAGCATTTATTTTATATTTTTATTTAGTGCAAGGAAATATGTGAAAATAAACAGGGTCCTTCAAAGTGAAGAAATCATTTTGAAGGACCCATTTAATCATTCTATACTCTTTAACGACTCTACCATACTGATATTATTTATTCTTCTATACATAACTAAATTTACAAATAGAGTGAAAATAATTGTAAGGCCTGATGCATATAAAAAGCTCATTGCTTTAATTTCCCTACCAAACATAACAATGTCCATCTCTACACTTGAGACAATAAAGTAACTTAGGAATATTCCTACTATTAATCCAAGCAAAATTCCTATAACTGATAAAACAATATTTTCCCTATATACATAATTGGCTGATTCTTTATCTGTAAAACCTAATACTTTAATGGTTGCAATTTCACGAAGTCGTTCCGCAACATTAATATTAGTTAAATTGTATAATACTACAAAGGCAAGTGCAGCTGCACATATTATCATAACTGCAACAACTCTGTTTAAGCTGGCAATAATGTTGTTAAAGTTATCAATAACACTAGATGTGAAAACTACTGACAACACATCATAGTTCTTTAGCCATCTCTCTGCTACAGCTTCTTGATTATTCTTTGCCTCATCAATGAATTTAGATAAAACAGTATTAAATACCGCCTCATCTCCAACCTTATCTTTATATAATTCAGGTGAAATACATACATAGTTATATACATAGTTTTCAGCTATATCCGTTACTTTTAGATGCAATTCCATATTATCATCAAAGATATTTATAGTATCACCAACGCTTACTCCTAATAATTTTGCAAATTTATTTGTAATAACAACACTTTCACTAGTAAATTGTATATCATCTTTATTTTTAGCATCTTTAAGGGTTACATAAGATGGCAATAAATTAGTCTTTTCTGGAACAAACATTCTAATTTCAATTTCATTATTACCATTTTCTTTTGATCCCTTCATTATCCTTTGATCAACTAACATATTTGATTCAAAATCCTTATCTTGATTTAGGATTGCCTTAATGTTAGATTTCTCTGGCAATGTTCCCTCATATTTCAAATTCATCATTGAATCAAAAGTGAATATCTCTCCATATTGTCTTGGTACAACAACTGATATACTGTCTTTTAATCCATATGCAGCCAATATTAATGCTGTACATCCTGCAACTCCCAATATAGTCATAATAAATCTAGACTTGTATCTTAAAATATTTCTAGCAGTTACCTTTGAAGTAAAGTTTAATCTATTCCATACAAAAGGAACCTTTTCTAAGAATATTCGTTTTCCTTTCTTAGGTGCTTTTGGTCTCATCAATGTTGCTGGAGTTGTTCTGAATTCTCGATATGCTACAACTAAAGTTACGGTACATGTGCAGAGCAATGCACTGAAAATAGCTATTGCCACAATTCCCCAACTAAAATGCACATTAAAATTTGGAAGCATATATAAAGCATGATAAGCATTAAATATAAGCTTAGGTAAAAATGCCAATCCTAAAATTATACCTAAAATACTTCCGCCTAAAGCTGCTGCTAAGGCATAAAAGAAATATTTAGCTACAATACGTTTATCCTTGTATCCTATTGCTTTAAGTGTTCCTATTTGAGTGCGCTGCTCTTCAATCATTCTTGTCATAGTAGTTAAGCATACTAAAGCTGCTACTATAAGAAAGAATAAAGGAAATATAGATGCAATTCTATCTATACGCTCTGCATCATCTTCAAAAGATTGGAATCCCGGATTATCATATCTATTTAATATATACCATTTTCCTAATGTCAAATCCTTAAGCTCTTTCTCCTTTTGAAGTATTTCTCCCTCCGCTTCTTTAAACTTCAATTCAGCCTCTTCTTTGGCCTGATTCAAGTCCTTTTCACTTTGAACTATTTTAATTTTACTTTCTTCAAGCTGCTTTTTACCATTTGCAAGATCTTTTATTCCTTGATTATAAGCTCTTTGTGCTTCAGCTAATTTTATCTTTGCATTATCTATATCTTTTTGTGCTTTATCTAATTTTTTCTGTCCTTCGCTCTTTTGTCTATTAAGCTCCGCTTCTGCTGCATCAAGTTTAGCTTTTGCTGAATCAAGCTTTTGCTTTTGAGCAGCCAATGCATTTTCTGCATCTGCAAGCTGTTTTTCTGCTGCTGCAATTTGGGCTAAGCCTTCATTGTATTTCGCTTTTTCTCTATTAATTTCTTCTCTTAAAGCAGCTAATATCTGTTCCTTATTTCCAGACTGTTTGAAGCCCTCTATTGCATTTTCTATCTGCTGAAGCTGTTCCTCAGTAAGCTTATACTCAGGAGGAGCAGTTTCATTAGCCTTTCTTATTTGTGCCATAATGCTATCAAGTTGATTATAAATCTCATCCATAGGCATATTTTCTATATCAGAATACATTTGCTCAAGAGCATCAATAAGCTTCTTTAATTTTGCTAGATTCTCCTTTTCCTTAGCTATCTGTTCTTCTGCCTGTTTCTTTTGAACTTGAAAATCAGCATAAGCTTTATTATACTGATTCAATCCATCCTCATAATCTCTTTTTCCTTGTTCTAAATCCTTTTCTGCTGCTGCAATCTGATTGTTATAATCCACTCTAGCAGCTGCAAGATCTTTTTCGCTTTGGGCTATTTTATTTTTAGACTGTTGAATTTGTTTTGCTGCACTGGCTAATTTTTTTTCACTATCAGCTAATTCCTTTTTTTTAGCAATTATAGTTTCTTTTCCCTTATTAATCTCCTCTTCAGCTTTAGCAAATTTCTCCTCAGCATCTTTTCTTTCTGCGGCTAGCTGATCCTTGATTTTTTGTATCTTATCCTTAGCCTCTTGAAGAATTTCATTTTTATTTATTTCTATACGGTCTATTGATAATTTTTCAAAGGGTTTTTCTAAATTACCAATATCATTTTTATACTGCTCACTAAACGCCGTAACTTCATCTGCTGATGCAATAGTTTTCACATATACTTCTGTATATTTGGGATAAGCAAAGTCTTGTGGCAAAATCATCATATAATAAAGAATTGTACCATCGCCAACCCTGCTTATACCTCTGTCATAAGATATATATTGAGGACTTTCAACAAGACCAACAACAGTATATGTGTTAGTCTTTAATATATCTTTAATATCCTTATCCTTTTCTGAAGAGTTAACTGTTATTTTATCTCCAACCTTATAGCTGTTTTCAAATTGCTGATTGCTGTCTACTACACACTCTCCAGATTTCATCGGTAGTCTGCCTTCCACTACATTAACTTCATTTATTGGATTTTCTGATCCTTTATAATTTTGCGGAAGAGATTGTACTCTTACCACATTATTAGAAGTCTTAGCTTGTACCAATAAATCACTGGTATAAGCCGGCATTACCTGGGTTACTCCATCTATATTTGAAATAGCATCAATATCAGCATCACTGAATCCAAATTCTGATATTAATCTAAAGTCCATCAAATTATTAGATTGAAAGAATTTATCTGCTGAGTACTTCATACTTGGACTTGCTGCCTTAACTCCTACGAAGAATCCAACACCTAATAAAATGATTAACATTATAGAGATAAATCTATTTCTAGACTGCTTTATCTCCCTAAAAAATTCTTTCACCAATCCATTTTTCATCAAGTATCCCCTCCTATCCTACCACTCAATATCATCAATAGAAGTTGGGTACTCATTTGTTATTATTGATTCTACTTTACTGCTTTTTAGTTTAATTACTCTATTTGCCATTGGTGTTAGTTCTTGATTGTGAGTAACTAAAACAACTGTCATGCCTTCATTTTGGCAGGTTTCCTGAAGGAGCTTTAATATATTTTTCCCTGTTTTATAATCAAGAGCACCTGTTGGTTCATCACATAGGAGCAGTTTAGGTCTTTTGGCCAATGCTCTTGCTATTGCTACCCTTTGCTGCTCTCCTCCTGATAATTGAGATGGGAAGTGATCCATACGATCTTCTAGACCCACACTTCTTAAAGCCTCTTCTGCATTCATAGGATTTTTACATATTTGAGCTGCGATTTCAACATTTTCTTTAGCCGTCAAATTCGGTATCAAGTTATAAAATTGAAAAACAAATCCTATATCGTCTCTCCTATATATGGTAAGATCTCCATTGTCCATAATTCCCAATTCTTTACCACCGATAAATATCTCCCCATCATCACATTTATCTATTCCCCCTAAAATATTAAGAACTGTACTTTTTCCTGCTCCACTTGGACCTACAATAATTGATAGCTCCCCTTGATTTGCTTCAAAGCTTATACCATCTGCTGCAGTTATAATTACTTCTCCCATTTTATATCGTTTGTATACATTGTTAAAAGAAATAAAACTAATCATTTTTTCACCTCATTTAAGAACCTCACACTCCCCTTGGAACACATATGGCTAACAAATATTTTGAATATAGCTCATATAGCATAAATTCATATCCCTCAAGTGAACATGAGATTTCTGTTTTTTTTAATGTAAAGGTTACTTCTCTCATAGAATAGTTCAGACCTACCCCTAAAGCTTTTCCAAGGCTCTCTTTCAGTGTCCAATAAATAAAAAACTGCTTTTCTGGATATGTCGAATCATCAATGCATTGAAGCTCTTCTTTACTACAAATTCTCATTGCGACTTTCTTATTAAAAGTTCTTATCTTTTCCACATCCACCCCAAACTCACCCCCTCCAACCCCGCATACAGCGATTCCATCGCAATGACTTATATTGAATTTTATAGAAGAATTTTCTTCAATATATGGCTTTCCAAACTCGTTTTTTTTAATAGTCAATTTATTTAGAGACACTCCAAGCTCTTTTTTCAATATATCATCTAATACTTTCCATGCAATATGACTAGCTTCTCTTTCTTTAAAATTTCCTCTTACTATATAAATCAAAAATTTCTCTTTTTAATATATTCCACTATATCGTTTACCCTTTGAAATAATCTTATATCTGTATCCGGCACTTCGATGTTAAATTCTTCTTCAAAAAGTGAAACAATGCTCATAATATCATAAGAATTGATATTTAAATCTTCAACCAGTCCCATATCTAGTTTTATATCTTCTGTTTTTAGTCCTAAATAATCGGCTATTATGCTTTTAACTCTTTTCTCCATTTTTAACTACCTCCTTTAAAAACACATCTCTTATAATTTTTTGTGATGTTGTTTTTTCAAACTCATTTTCTCGTATGAACATATGATGTATCTTTTTAAAACCTGGAAGATTGCTATTTACTACAGCCAAATCTCTATCTACAATTTTTCTTATTTCTTCATCACTATACTGCTGCAAAAATTCATTATCTAAAAATATGGATGCCACTATCATGTCTCCCCCACCTACATTCTTAGATGTATACACAACTACCTCTTTAACGTATTTCATGACTTCAATAACATATGATTCCAACTCTTCTGGATGAACATTTTTCCCGTTGCTGAGGACAATTAGATTCTTCTTTCTGCCTGTTATAAAAAGATTGTTGTATTCATCCACATAGCCTAAATCTCCTGTGTTGAACCATCCATCTTTTAAAGAATTTTTTGTACTCTCATTATCCTTGTAATATCCAAGCATAACATTATCACCTTTAACGAGAATTTCTCCAATACCATTCTTATCAGGATTATTTATTTTAACTTTATTGTATTGTACGATTTTACCTACGGAATCATCTTTGAGGTTTTCTCCAATATTAACGCTTATAAGCGGTGAACACTCAGTTATGCCATATCCATTTATCACATTAATTCCTATTTCTCTATAATTTTTCACTAATTCAGGTCTTAAATATGCTCCACCACATACAATGGTTCTTAATCTTCCTCCAAAGAAACCCAGAATATGTCTAAACATACATCTTCTCAAATCTATTTTAAATTTCAAAAGCCAATTGCTTATTTTTACGGCCCTATTAAATACCCCCATAAATCCCCTTTTATTAATCTCTTTTATCATCTGCTTATACATAGTCTCTAAGAATAGCGGAACCATAACTGTCATCTCAGGTTTAAAGATTTTTAAATTATTTGGAAGATACTTTAAACTATCATTAAAAAATATTATTGCTCCGACATTTATAGGTGATAGGAGTTGACATACATTTTCATAAATATGGTGAAGAGGTAAAACTGAAATTGTATATTTATACTCCTTAAAATACTCAGTGGCCATCTTTACAACCGTCATTAAATTATAATGACTCAGCATAACCCCCTTGTTGGGTCCTGTAGTTCCTGATGTAAATACAATTACACTTAAAGCATTTTCATCTATTCTGGAGTTTATATATTCCTCATTACCATCAGTTAAAAGCATTTCTCCAGCTTCTATAAGTTCATTTAAAGTTACATATCCATCAGTGTTATCATCCATACAGATGAAGGTTTCTAATCCACTATACCCTGATTTAATATCTTTTATCATTGAAGAAAACATTTTAGAAAATATTAAAACGTTTACATAGCCTGCTGATAATAATTTTACTAAACTATTCTTTGGTAATTCTTTATCTAAAGGTACTGCTACCCCTACTCCATTAATAACTGCTAAATAACTTACTGCCCATCTATAACTGTTTTCGCCAATAATAGCAATGTGTTTATCCTTTAAACCCATATCTATTAATTTAGTCCCCAGAGCATTAACATCTCTTTGCAATCGTTCAACGGTATAACTTACAATCTCATTATTTATCTTTTCTGAAATTGCAATTTTATTTTTTCGTTTTACACAAGCAGAAGCTAATAGCTCTTTTATATTTTTAAAGTCCTCACTTGACCTATTTCCCATTCTATACACCTTCACTCTTGAATTTTTTCTATAGTACTCATAATCTCTTTTAATGTAATATTTGGAGAATTTATACCGAATTCAATTGTCTTAAGAATTTGGTAGTAGAATTGACTTACCATTTTTTTAGAAACAAAAGCCACATTGTAATCAAACACAAAATCTAAAGTTCCTAAATCTGAAATGTCCATAACTGTAAGATATATGCCTGTTCCATTGGCATCATTGCTGTGATATTTAAGATGGAAGTTTAAATCTTCTTTCGTATTTATCTTTCCAGCCTGAAATGTTAGTGTTACATCTATAAAATTAGCAAGCATATTTCCTTGAAAATGAGTCTTTTTTATATAAGTCATTACATTTTCATATGGAAAATCACTATGTCTGAAAAAAGTAAAAAGATTACTACTAATTTCCCTGCAAGCTTCAATAAAAGTGGTATTATCCAGGCAATTCATCATAAAAGGCAGGATATTTATCATCATGCCTCCAGCTTTTTTTGTATCTGATGAGGAGCGCCTAGCCACTACATTTATAACCCCTATCTCCTCTTTTTTATTCAATATAGCAAGATAACATCTTATACCTATTAAAAGAAGTATTTGCGGTGATACATTATTTTCTAAGCAGAATTTTTTTATTATATCTGTCTTCTTTTTAGCCAAAGTATATATCCTGCGATTTGATTTGCATCTAAATATAGATACTTTTCTATATGGTTTTCCTATATCTTTTCTAGATATAGATGCATAATTAGGTTTACTTTTATAATATTCCTTCCAATATTCAAAATCCTTTCTAAACCTTTCAGAATCATTGTATATAAGTTCTTTTTCTATTATTGGCATAAATTGAGTTGGCATATCTGGCAATTCCTTTTTATCCCTCAGTGCACAATAGACTTCTATTAAATCCTTTGCCAATACAGTTAATCCCCATGCATCCATAACTATATGATTGACTTTTATATATAATATAGTTTTATTCTCTGGTGCCTTTATAATAATAAACTCATACATATCAGAATCATCATATTTCATAGGTGTTCTTGTCCATAGCTCAAACTTGTTTTCAATCTCTTCAAAGCCCATATCGGAAAAGTCTAATTGTTTTATTTTCTTAGCTTGTTCCTCAGTAAAATACTGTTTAAACTCTTTATTGATCTTTTTTAGACGTATTCTTAAAGAATCTATTCTATCTATTGTTGTATATATCGTTTCTTCAAGAATATCCCTATCTATTTCTTCATCAAACCACATAGATGTTCCAATATTTACTATAGCCTTTTTCCAAGAATATTTTACTGCGACAATCATTAAATTTTGTGATAATGTAAGGTCATAATATTTAGTTTTATCTTCCATAAATTCAACCCTCTCAAAGTCAGCTATTGTACTCATAGGATATTTTATTCACCCAAAACATAATTGTGATATTAATTTATATATATTATTAAAGAACATATCAAATAGCACTATTCAAAACATATAAATAGCAAAAGCCAATACATAATTTTGTAAAAATAAAAATTATGTATCGGCTTTTTGTTTTACTATTTTATAAATTCAATAACTTCTTTAGTAGAAGTCTGTTTATATATCAGTCATATCTACATTCTCTCTGGAACTTCCATTCCTAATAGATCTAACACTGTTTCAATTGTTCTCTCTGTAAGTTTTAATAAGTTTAACCATGAAATCTTCTTAGCTTTATCTTCTTCTACTAAGATCTTATTCTCATGATAAAATCTATTAAAAGTATTACTTAGATCATATACATATTCACAAAGCTTATTTGGAGTCTTGTCTATATAGCTTATCTCAACAACTTCATTGAATTTTGCTAATGTAAGCATTAAATCTCTTTCTACTTGAGAAGTTGGTTCTAATATAGCATCACTTACACCTTGAAGCTCCTCTTCAGCTTTCTTTAAGATTGATTTAATTCTTACTGCAGTGTAAAGGATGTATGGTCCTGTGTTTCCTTCGAAGGAAGCAAATTTCTCTATATCAAATATATAGTCCTTAGTTGGCATATTGGATAAGTCTCCATATTTTAAAGCTGCTAACCCAACTATTCTTGAAATCTCTTCTATTTCTTCCTTGCTCATATCTCTGTTGTCTCTTATCTTGTCTGCAACATTGCTTTTTATTAAAGCTATAAGATCTTGAAGCTTCATTACTCCGCCTTCTCTAGTTTTAAATGGCTTTCCATCCTTGCCATTCATAGTTCCAAATCCAATAAAATCAAATTTCATATCTTCTGGAGCTATATGAGTCTTCTTTGCACATCTAAACACTTGCTTGAAATGAAGGTCCTGTCTCTTATCTACAACGTATATTATTTCAGCTGGATTGTAATCTTGAACTCTTTGAATTATTGTAGCAAGGTCTGTTGTTCCATATAATGATGCTCCATCAGATTTTTGAATAATAATTGGAGGCATCGGTTGCTTATCGCTTTCCTCAGCTACATCTATAACTAATGCACCTTCGCTTCTATATGTATATCCCTGTTCATTTAATTCCTTAATCATAGCTGGAATATACTCTTCTGCATCACTTTCGCCTTTCCAAAGGTCAAACTCAACATTTAAGTTTCCATAATTTCTCTTAAGGTCTGATACTGAAACATTTACTATATGATTCCAAAGAGCCATATATCCACGTCTTCCCTCTTGAAGCTCTGCTGTAGCTTTCTTTGCTGCTTCCATAGCTGCTTCATCACTCTTAGCAAGCTTGCTTGCTGCTGGATATATATCTTCTAATTCATCTATAGAGAAAGGTGCTTCTTTTGGGTATTCTCCTGTAAAATCTGCATCAAAGTATGGAAGGTTTGGTTGTCTTCTTTGAACTTCTGTTATAACCATACCTATCTGTAGTCCCCAGTCTCCTAAGTGAACGTCTCCTATAACTTCATGTCCTAGGAATCTGCAAATTCTCTTTATTGACTCACCTATTATAGCTGAACGTAAGTGTCCTACGTGAAGTGGCTTTGCAATATTTGCTCCACCAAAATCTATAACTATAGTCTTCTTGTCTTCAACTTTATCACAGCCTAATCTTTCATCCTTATTCATGTCATTGATGTAATCTGTTAAAAAACTATCCTTAACATTCATATTTATGAAACCTGGCTTTGCTGCTGTAACCTCTTCAAATATTCCCTCTTCCTTTAAAGCAGCTGCCACCTCTTCTGCCATAATAATTGGAGCTTTTTTATACTTTTTTGCTGCTGGAAGAGCTCCGTTACATTGAAATTGACAAAGGTCGGGACGATTTGATACATTTACGTTTCCATACTCTTTGTCATATCCTAAAGCCTCGAATTTACTTTGAACAACTTGGCTCAATTTCTTAATTAACTTATCCATATTCTTTCCTCCTCAAATCATTTTTCCAAATAAAAAACCGCCTCTAAAAATAAGAGACGGGCTATATCCGCGGTACCACTCAAATTGATAGCAACTGCTATCCACTCAATGCCTTAACGCAGCAAACGGCTCACCTCAGCTCAAAGCCTTAGGAACTTCTCCAAGATTCTCTTCACTAACATCATCTTACAGGACTTACACCAATCTCCTGTTCGCTTAAAGATCAAATATCAGCTACTCTTCTCTTCTTCGAAATTAAGATTTTATTGTACAATAATTATATTCTTATCTCTTCATTATGTCAATAAAATCTGCCGCCTATTCACTTCAAGCCTAACACTCCCCATACAAATCAGTAGAATAGAACCTTATACTTATATATCTGTCCAAAAAAGTAAGAAGGCAAAGTCGTACTAAAAACTCTGCCTTCTCAGGGGAAAAACTTCAATCTATCTATAATTAAAATTTTAGGTGTATTTCATATATACTTACTATTAAATATCGGTAGAAAGAAAGGGAACTTTAGTGGAAATTTTTTAAATTTTATACTACCTTTTTGTTACGTTTTCTATACATAATTACTGAGCCTAAAATCACAGTTGAAATAGCAACTATTCCCCAAGGTCCAAACTCATCTCCTGTTTTTGGTGAGTTTTCAATATTATTCGAACCTTCATTTTCAGGTTTATTTGAATTACCTGGTGTTCCTGGTACACTTGGAGTTTCATTATCTCCATTACCATCTTCTTTAATCTTAAGATTATTGATAGAATCTTTTAATTTACTTACCATACTATCAATTTCTTCTTGAGTCTTTGCTGCTCCTAATAAAGCTTTAGCCTCTTTTAAAACTTCATTTAAATTATCAAAGCTTTCTTTAGTATAGTCATCGCCATTTAACCCTTCAACCTTTTCTATTAATTGATTTAATTCATTATAAGTTAGTTCAACTACTTCTTTAACAGGCTTAACCTCTGGTAAAGAACTACCCTTTTTAAAGGCTGCTACATTTCCAAGCTTTTTATAGTTTTCTTTAAACTCATCAATAGTTGCTATCTTATTACTTGATGTATTCCAAGATTTTGATGCCAAAGAACGTAGTTCTTTAGATATATCTGCAGTTATAACATCTTCAGTAACTAAATCTGGCTTATCGCACCATATAGCTAATGATGCTCCTCCTATAACTTCTGAATTATCATCAATAGTATTACCTTGGAATTGTCCTGGTGTCCACTCATTGTATATTCTTTGATCTTGATTTAAGTAATCAAAAGAATGTTGTTCACGTCCATCATTTGGTTTACTTGGTCTTAATACATAATAGAAGAAACTTGCATTTACATTATAAATATCCTTATGGCCTTTTTGTATAAATGTCTCAAGTCTTGCTATACTTGGATTCCATCCCATTTGAGACCAGAAATCTATACCAATATAATCATGCATCTTTATTTGTTGTTTATTTTCTGACCAACTATTTTCACCATAGTAAATACCGTCATTCCAAATTCTTGGCTTAAATCCACCTTCATGTACGAAAGCTGCTATATCATTAATATAGTTAGCCATAGTATCCTTCCAAGTATACTCTTGTCCAAATTTTTCTTTAGCATAATTATCTAAAACTGATTTATACTGTGTAGTAAATGGAGGTCTATCGAATTCCATATACTCATCTCCACCTATATGAAAATCTGTACATCCTTCAAATAAATCCATGTACTCTTTATAAAGGCCCTTTATATACTTTATAGCATCAGGGTTTGTGACATCTAATGCACCTGTACTCTTATTACCATACTTATCTACTTGTCCATACTCTGGATGAACTTTCAATATGTGCTGTACATGTCCTGGAGTATCTAAAGAAGGAATTACGTTTATTCCATACTTTTTAGCTTCTTTTAAAATTTCTCTTATTTCTTTCTTAGTTAAATATCCATCTTTTGATACTATTGCTGGATCAAAGTCACTTTCAATTCTAAATCCTATGTTTTCTGAGAAATGAAGTTGGATAGCATTCATTTTAAAATAAGAAAGTTCTCTTATATGTTGGATTATCCAATCTTTTGATATATACTTTCTAGCCATGTCAACATGAACTCTACGCTCTGCTACATTAGGATAATCTACTATAGTTCCATAAGTTAATTTGTTATTATTATTAATCATTAAGTGCTGTATTGTACGTAATGCATACATAGCAGCATTCTCTGAAGCAGCTACTATTTTTACGCCCTTATCGCTAATCTCAATTTTATAAGCTTCATCACTATTACTTTTTTCTGTAATTGGATTTTCTTTATCTATAGTGACAACTATATCATTAGAAGTTACTTTTGATTCTAAATCATAAACCTTATCGATTTCCTTATTTGTAGGAATTTGTTTCTCTAAAAATTCAGCTGAAACTAATTCTACAACTTCTTTTAACCTTACATTGCTTAAATACTCTTCAGTCTTTGGAATAACAAATCTAGTTGTTTCATCCATTGTCCAACTCTTACTCTTTTCTGATACTTCATAAGATTGAACAATTGGCAATACTAAGCTGGATAACTGTTTACCATTTAAAGTTGGATTTTCTAGTTCGTCTACATGAACAACATCCTTTGCTGCAGGTAGCTCCTTATCATAACCTGGAACTCTTCCCACCTTCTTTGCAAACTGCTCAAATTCAGCATAATCAGCCTTATTTCCTTTTGGATTCCAAGTCTTAGCTGCCATAGAACGAGTACGCATATATAAATTCTCAGCAATTACTTGTTCTGTTTGGTAGTTTGGCATATCACACCATAAAGCATAAGAAGCTCCTAATAATTGATTTGGATATGGGTATTCAAAATCCTGTGAAATTCCTCCTGGAAGACCATTCATTTTACCTGGTTCCCATTGTTTATATATTTTCTCACCCTTTGGATTTGCATTATTCATCCACCATGGAGAAAGAGCATAGTACATATATGCATCTACATAATTTACTAACTTATTTCCATTTTTTAAAAAGTCCTTTACTGGAGCTGATCCTTTTCCAAGTCCCCAATAACAAACTTCAATGTCTGAATCTAATTTATATCCATCATAACCTTGAACCAATAATCCATCGTTCCAAGCTCTTGCTTTCATTCCATATTTCTTTACAGTTTCAGATGCCTTGTTAAAGAAACCCATAAGAGTTTGATATTGCTCATTACTCATAGATGTAAAATTAGCTAAAAACTCATCTCCACCGATATTCATTCTAGTTGAACCATTTTCTGAGAAAAACTTAGCGAATTCATCTATCATTTCTAGTAGAAAAGTTTGTGCTTCTTCTGATTCAAAAATATTAAAGGTTTGATTTCTTCTAGAATCACTTGGGAAAAGGTTTCTAACTGAATAATCTTTTCCTGTTTTAGACTCAAGTTGATTAAGCACATATCCTAAATGTCCTGGAGTATCTAAAGAAGGAATAACTTCTATATGATATTTCTTTGCGACATCTATTATTTCTTTCATATCTGCCTTTGTATAATATCCATTTGAAGGATACTCAAAACCTGGTATTTTATTTTCTAAAACACTACTCTCTAATCTAAACCCTTCATTTTCAGAAAAATGTATTTGTATTGAACTAATATTTTGATAAGAAAGATCCTTTATCATAGATATTATCCAATCCTTAGTAAAATACTTACGTGCTAAATCCAAGTGGAAAGAACGTACTCCCATTTCAGGATAATCTACTATTGTTCCTAACTGCATCTTTCCATCATTTCCAATTAACGCTTTTTCTACAGTTCTCATTCCATAAAACAAACCGTTTTCATTAGCTGCAGTAATTTTAACTACATCTTCTTTAACCTCAATTTTATATCCTTCTTCATTAGAAGTTTCTTCAATTTTCTCAATAGAAACTACTATATCACCACTTTTTATTTTCTCTTTAGGTCCTATAACTATGTCTAAAACCCCATTACTTGATAAACCCTTAGCAGCAAATTCACTGCTGATTAACTTTACATCATTATATAATTTTTCATTATTCAATGTAGAGTCACTCTCTACTATGTAAAATCTTGAAGTATTTTTTAAACTCCAATAACCACTCTTTTCTGCAGTATAACTTTGAACTTGTGGATATGTTTTAGTTTCTATAACTTCCTGCTTTAAATCTTTAGCATAAGTTACATTTCCAAATGTTGATAAAATCATTGCTGCTGATAAAACACTAGCTACAATTCTTTTCATAATTTATATTCACCCCCGAAAATTTCTAACTCTGATTCTTATAATTTTACAGAGTTTTTCTTCATTGATTAATGTTAAAAATCCATCCCCTTTCAAATCATATAATTACCAACTTTTAATTATTTTGGCTACTATAATAAAATATATATTAACCACAAAAAAAAGCATGAGCAACTTATCTAGTAGATAAGTTATCTCATGCCCTTTGCGGTTACACGACAATATTAATTATATAAATAATAGCATAAAAATTTTTTTATGTAAATACTTTGAAAAGATTAGTTTAATTTAATTTTTAAACTTTCACCCGCATTTAAATACATTATATGTTAAGGTTCATCCCATCATCAACTGGCATTATATCTTCATCAAAACCTATTTAAATACATCCTATGTTAAGGTTCATCAGATGATTTTAAACATTCTCTTGCTAGTAACATAAAATTTAAATACATCCTATGTTAAGGTTCATCTTGCACCCAAAATCCTCCTGCTTATTTTGAAGGTAATTTAAATACATCCTATGTTAAGGTTCATCTTACATTGAATACATGTTTTATAATAAGTCTAAAACATTTAAATACATCCTATGTTAAGGTTCATCTTTTTTTTAGATATTATTATATTGTTATTATTATCTATTTAAATACATCCTATGTTAAGGTTCATCTTTGAACTCTATTTATTACTTCATCTTCAACTATATATTTAAATACATCCTATGTTAAGGTTCATCCCCAATTTTCTTTCCACTTTCAATCATACCTATAGTATTTAAATACATCCTATGTTAAGGTTCATCTTGGAAAAGATATGTTAGTAGAATTAGTCATGAAATTTAAATACATCCTATGTTAAGGTTCATCCTACAAGTACAACTCCGCCACTAACATTTTTGGGTATTTAAATACATCCTATGTTAAGGTTCATCACAAATACAGTGTAACTATAACTAGACCTATGGTAAATTTAAATACATCCTATGTTAAGGTTCATCCACTGGTACTCCTAACCTTGCAGCATTTTCTATAATATTTAAATACATCCTATGTTAAGGTTCATCACATGGAAAAGGTTCTTATTTATCCCTAATTCGTAAATTTAAATACATCCTATGTTAAGGTTCATCTGGAATAGCTTTATGGTCTATATACTTTTTATTAGAATTTAAATACATCCTATGTTAAGGTTCATCAAACCGTGGCGATAGAATTTGGAATCATCAAGCAAGATTTAAATACATCCTATGTTAAGGTTCATCTCACAAACAGAAAATGGTAAGTCAAATTCTTCAAAATTTAAATACATCCTATGTTAAGGTTCATCCCAATTAGGATATCCTCCGCATAAGTATTGAACGAAATTTAAATACATCCTATGTTAAGGTTCATCGCACCACTACTATCTATTTTAGTATCAATTATAATATTTAAATACATCCTATGTTAAGGTTCATCGTTATGAAGAAGATAAGCCACCTATAGAAGCATTAAAATTTAAATACATCCTATGTTAAGGTTCATCGAGAGTTTTTTCTCTGGGTTTTTAGAGGTGTAGCAATTTAAATACATCCTATGTTAAGGTTCATCCAAAGCAATTTGATACACTATTTACGGAAATCAAATTTAAATACATCCTATGTTAAGGTTCATCTGGAGTACGCTCTGGGTTAACTATCGTAACATTTATTTAAATACATCCTATGTTAAGGTTCATCTTACTTTCTTTTAAAAACCTTGGTATTACTTCATTATTTAAATACATCCTATGTTAAGGTTCATCGTTAATGTCGCTTTAACTGACTTCCTGTATTTTAATTTAAATACATCCTATGTTAAGGTTCATCATTTTAAACACCTATACAAAACAATGCTTAAACCCTATTTAAATACATCCTATGTTAAGGTTCATCTCAAATATTCAATCAAGAATCACTAAGAGAATTAAATTTAAATACATCCTATGTTAAGGTTCATCCAATATAAACTAAGGTTCCCTAAAATTATTATATACGATAATCACTTGATATATATAGATTTTCTACTTAATTTACCAACCTCTCATGAAATTTTATAGTATACTATATTTTTTGTTGTTAATATACTGATATTGCTTAGTTTCAGTTAGTTCTTTATTTCGTATCACTTGGTAATTTATATTATTAGATTCTCTCCATTTGGCGTGCCGCCTCCTAAAACTTCTTCTCCAAAAACACTATCATTCATAAGTTTCACTATGCATATAAAGTCTTCTTGTTTATCTATTACTTTATTGAGATCTTTTCGTAGAGAGATCAATTTAGATGGCGTTATTTCACCTCGAAATACTGATTTTTGAAAATGAGATAAATATTTTTTGCACACCTTAAATACTTTTTGAACTCGTTTTTCATTTACATCATAAAATAAAAAGGCGTAATTATAGTTTATTTGCTTACTCATGGCTACATATTCTCCTTTAGGCTAAATGGAATGAATTCTTTGTCCTCCATTATAAATTTTATGAGCTTATAACAATCCAATTTTATTGCTGTTCTATATGTTACTTTTCTTTTTAGTTTAGGATGAGTAAAAACTGACTCTAATCGCTCTTCAAAGGCTGTTATAAATATATTTCTTCCTTCCTCATTCAATAGGCAATAATTGACCTTTTTATCAAAATGCTTACTTACTTGAATTCTTTTATTGTTTACTAATTCAAATATAGTCTTGTACACTATTACAGGTTTAAAAGCTTCACTTATGTCTAAGCTCAATGAAAATCTACCCTCAGATGGTTCGTGAAGAAAACTTATCCGCTGATCCAAATGAGTTCTGTATATTGCAGAAATAGTTTTTGTGTATAATAATGTATTTCCAAAAGATATGAGAGCATTTATTGGATTATCAGGTGGTCTCTTTACTCTTTTATTCATTATAAAATCCTCGGGTAAAATATTTTTGAACTCACTATAAAATCTCTGCCAAATCTCACCCTCTACTGACATAAGCTCATTTATTGTGTTACACATAGAAAGTCTATAATCTAATTCGCCGCTTATCCAATCTATTGTTTTCTTTACTTCTTTCTTATTATGTTTGTAATAATGGTATAAGACTTCCTTTATATTAACACCTATTGATTTTACTATGGCCTTAGCTACTTCAATACGTCTATTATTAAATGTTTCTACCTGCTTAATTAAAAGCTTTCCGCTATTGTACTGATTTCTAGGATAGAATGTTCCGCTATATCCTTCATAATAATTAAAGAAATGAACTATTACATTATTAGCTGATAGAAAATCCAGCAATTTTGTATTTATACTTACTTCATTAAGACAATATATCTCTTTTGTATTTTCAATAGGAATGTATAGATTCTTCCCATCCTTTCTAAAACACAGTGAATTATCTTTTCTTGAAAGCTCCCCCATAGAGGTTATATACTTAGTGGTTCCCATATTTTCATCTCCTATATATAACAGTATTCATAATATGCACATTTTTTACATTGGGGCTTATTCAATATAGCTGGAACTTCTTCTTGCTTTAATAAATTTTCTATAGAAGTCAAATATGAATCCAGTTCCTTTACAATTTCATCATTAAGCTCAATATATATTACTTTACTTGGAGTTTTATTTTTTTCTACAAATTCTAATTTTCCTTTTCTTTCTATTCCTTTATCTCTAAGTATCTTTAGATAGTATGCAAGCTGCCACTTTGCTGCTTCTACATCCGCATCAGATTTCTTTACTTCTATCAAGTAGTCCTTTGTAAGCTTATCTATTTTTATATTGTCTATCTCTATTTCTGTATTACTACTCTGTTCACTTTTCTCTTCATGTATGGCTTTACCAATCTTTACATCCTCACTATTATCTTCTAAGTTCAGCCTGTTTCCGTGTAGGTAACATTGTCTTTTGCAATGAAAATAATAGTTAATTAAAGTTCCATTCACTTTCATTTATAAAAAATCACCTACCCCTTCTACAAACTTCTTTCGATTTAATTTACCATTATCGAAATACTTATCACCATCTTCAATAAAGTATAATTCTCCAATGATATCATTATAGTTTATATAGGATTTTTTTATCCTATATATAAATTTATTCATATCAGCTTTTACTTTTGATAATTTTACTCTTTTCTCAGCATAATCAATCTTGTCATTTTGTAATAAAGCTTTATATTTATCCCATACTTCATTTCCATTAGTTACTTTACCATCATCTGTTGTAATATTATGACTTAGATATACATACATGTCCTTAATTTCATCTATAAGTTTCATCTTTTCTCTTACAGCATCAAAATTTAATTCTCCTACTTTTGATTTAAAAAACATTTCTGTATTATTATCATTTTCTTTTGCTGTCACTACTTTTAACTGATCAATTATTTTTTTATAATACTCTCCGAAATCTTTATCCTCTAAAATTACTCTCATTGAAGCATCATTTAGAGAAAATTCTTTATTATTTCTTATATCTCCCTTATAGATTTGAATTGTATTATCCAAATTGAAAAAATAAACTACACATCCATTCTTAAGGCATGACCTATTGATTCTACCTAAAAACTGCTCATCATTATCTAGCAAAGATATGTCTTTATATCCTATATCCATATCTATATCTACACCTGCCTCAATGACTTGAGTTGCCACAAGTATTATATCTTGTGAAGACTTAACTTTCCTTATTATTCTCTTACGTTCATCAGAATTATCATCGCCAGTCATTAATTCAATAGGGGATAGTATCTCTTCATCATCTTTTAACCTTTGATAAAAGTCATATGCACTTTTCTTAGATATAAATTCAACTAAAATTTTCTTTTCCGTAAAGGAATTTTTCTTAATATACTCAAAAAGCCCTTCTACTATATCTTCACATTGTATTAATGAAAAATCTACTTTAACTCTTTCTTTAAATATTGGATTCTTAAAATATTTATTTCTATCATCTATTAATCTCTTAGTTCCAGTTACATCATTTAGCATTTCATTAAAATTAGGAAGAGTTGCTGACATTATTATGAATTTTATATTTAGCAGTTTTGCATATCCATCTAAAAACGATATTATCTCTCTCCATATCATGTTCTTATAACTTTGAATTTCATCCAAAACTATAACGCTGTTTGCCAGTTGATGTAGTGGAAATATATCTTCTTTAGTTGTTGAAAATAAATATTTAAACATAGTTACATGAGTCGTAAGTACCATTGGATAATTTAAAAACTGCCTATTAAGAAGTATATTTTTATAGTAATTAAAATCCATAACTTCTTCTGTCTCATCTTTTTTATCAATAGGTGTTATAGAATTAATCACTGAAATTTTATTAAATATATCATGTTCCTTTTCAAAAACCTTACTTAAGGTTTCAACATTTTGTTCTATTAATGTATTAAATGGATAGACATAAAAGATTTTATTCTTTGATTTATCTTCTTCTAATAACTTAAAGCTCAAGTTAGTTGCAACATTACTCTTACCACTTCCGGTTGGCGCCTCTAAATAGAAGATACTAGCTGAAATATTTTTTGACATTTCATTTTCTGCATCTAAGAACATTTCATTTCTCAAAATATTTATATCTTTTATTTTCGAGAAGTCTTTTATTTTCGAGTATTGCTTCTCTTCATATTTTCTTATAAGCTTATATATCTTTCCTTGTTTATAGGTATCATAAAATTCAGCTATATCATTTAATGAACCTATATCTTTAATCTCTACTCCATCCATATATTCAGATGTGGAGTAAAAATCGCAGGCAAATAGTATAGACATTAAGAACCTTGCATATATATACCTAGAAATATTCTTTTCCTGTGAAAGTTTTTCTCCATATAGCTTTAATTTCCGAAAGTTACCCTCTATAGTCTTAAGTGATATTTTTAAAGGATATTTATATGTTTTCTCATATAATATCTTCTGTTCATACAATAGTCTCCATCCATCTCCTGAGTACTCTTCAAATAGTTTTTTGAAAGCATCAAAACTATTCAAATCACCATGATGCCTAGAAATTATGTATGCATTTATCATCATAAAATCTCTAACTATGTCTCTTTCTTCTTTTGGGCATTCTTTTATCTTTGGAATAAAATAATTTAAATATAGTATCGAAGAAATTAAAGAATGCCTTGAATTATTAAATTTAGCTGCTTCTTTAATTTCAAGTTTATTTCCAAGCTGCTTTTCTTGAAACCATGGATTTACCTTACCCATATCATGCATCATAATTGTATTCAAAAGCATTTCTTTAAAAAAACTTTTCGATATTAAGGAGGCATCACCTAAAAATTCCTTTTCTATATTTAAAAATATATCTCCTAAACCTTTTTCCTTTATTATCATAAAAAAATATTTTTCACAAAGAGCTATATGTTCTTTCAAAGTTTCATAATTCCCCTTGCTCTCATGAGCATAAATATTGTACTTTTCATTTATATGTTCATCTATATTGATTTTACTTATTCCATCAAAATACATAACAATTCTCCTGACTATATGAATTAAGGAGGGAACCCCTCCTTAAAAAAATACTATATTTCTATCATTGTCCTTATACACTTTAATACTAGATATGTTTTTCAACTTTTGATTTGTCATAACTAAAATTTCAAGTTCATATCCATTGGTATCTTGATTTAGTGATATCGGTAATGCTTCTTCATACTTATAAATATTCTCGCATTCATATTCTTCATAATCTTCATCTACATCGTATTCTTCAATTATGAACTCAAAATCCTTTGATAAAAACATACTATCAATTGAAAGTTCATCAATTTCTTTATAATCAATATTAGTGATAATTTCTGCATCTATAATATCTGCTGGATGATCATTCTTCCCCAAATATGGCAGATATACATATTTGTTATTTATAATTGATTTGCATAAACTTTCCGCCTCTTCACTATCAATAAGCACATATATATCCCAACTTGGATTTTCAAGCCATTGTTCATTTACAATCAAATTTCCGCCTTGTTCCTTAGATGCATATCCTACTGAATTGTTGAACACTTGAACCTTTTTAGACATACTATATTCCTTAGGAACTATAGAAATTTTTAAATTTTTTAACTTACTATAAAACTCTGGATAGTCATCTTTATTACTCATTTGATTATATCCCTTATAACCTAATATAGCTCCGAATATTCCAAGCAATGCTACCTTATGAATGTGCCCATAAGTAAAATATAAATAGGTATTAACATCCGGCTTTTTAAAAAATGCAGTCCTTCCTGTTAAAGTAAACTTTAGTGCATTCATTTTCTACACCTCTTGCTTAGTAAATATGTTAAATACTTTTGCACCTTTTATATCTGTTTCTATAGTAGTTGTATCTGGATTATAATAAATTTCTATATTCGATATCTTATCTTTCAAATCGTTGAGTAATTTACCACAAGTTATCTTGATTGTATTCTTATCTTCAAGCTTTATAAACTCTATATATTTATCTAAATTAGGAATATACAAGTCCTTTTCTGTTTCTACAAATAATGCAAATTCATTTTCGCATCCAACCTTAGAGTTTGTTGCAAAAGCAGTGGCAGAGCTTATGGAAGCTTCTTTAAATTTTCTGTAGTCATCCTCTGTATATCCTTTAGTTACCCCTAACTCAACAAATTCCTTATATGCTAAAGGGTTTATTGTAAATGGATAAAAATAATGAGCTTCATTGCTTACAATTTTATTTCCTAGAGTTGAATTTTTAGCCTCTGTATCTTCCTTATCTGTTCCTTTGTTTTTTTCCTTAACAGATGCATCTCTAAAAGGTGATAAAATAGACTGGTCTTCAAAATATGAGTCTTCATATTTGTTGAAACCTTGACCTATTTGTACTGCTCCTGTTATAGAGATATTATTACCTTCCTCTGCAAATGTTGCTCCAAAATTCTTTACATCTATTGCCGAAAATAAATTCTTTAGAACTGCTCCGCTATCCTTGTTTGCTTTCAAATCTTTTTCATTAAAAATAAATTCGTAACGTTCTTTAAGTGATCTTGGAACTAAATTAATTTCCTTATTTTTATCTTCAGATAGCTTCATAGATTTTATATACAATACCTTTTCACCATTGTTGTCCCATAGTTTTTTCATAGGATATTTTAAAGCCTTATCACTTCCGAAAATCTCTCCTGTAGAAATTGTCTTTGGATATCCTGTAAAATCTGCATTCCAATTAGCCATTATAGATGATATTCCTAGTACTCCATAAACTCTATTTTCCATCATTTTTTCCTCCTTTATTTTCTTCCATTTTCTCATATAAAATATTGCTATGAAGATATCCTGCTATAATCATATCCTCATCTATCTTCCCTTCTATTTCATATCCTGCAATCATTGCATATAAATTCTTAGGTTCTCTATAATTAACAATATCGTAGTTATATTGCTTAAATAGTCCCTTTAATTTATCCTTTATTATCTGGTTCTTCTTTGCATTTAAGAATGGATTAATCATTGATAATGTTTGTTTCTTAGTCTTACTCTTTGAAAGCAAGTAAGCTGCCATTTGACCTACAGCAAATAAATATTCCCTATCATTTTCTATGTATAATGTATCTTCACTCTTTATTTTTACTTTTAAGTTCTCCTTTAAAGTCTTTATAGTATCTGCCATATCTTCTCCTCCTTCAAAATAATTTCTTAGAGACATTCTTAGATTAAATTGGTTTATTGCTCTTATACTATAACCACATTCTATAGCGTGTTTAAGTAACTCTAACGATACTCTATCCAATATTTTCCACACATTAACCCATCTATCTTTGTAGAACCAATCAATTAATATATCTCTTGCAAAAAGTATGTTCTGCTTTATCTTCTGATCCTTTATAGAAATATCTTTTGTATCTGTAAAATAGTTGCTTATAAGCATTTTGCTAAACAATACATCATTAATCAATTGATTCATATCCTTAAGTGTATGAATACTTTCATAGGATTGTTTCAAAACAGCATAATCTGCATCAAGGACATTGACATATTTAAATTCTTTTATAAGCTTTGGATTATATTTTGAAATTACATCAAAATCATGGATCTCAACTTCTTTTCCTTTTTTTATCCTAAAATATATTCCTTGAAACTCCTTATCAGGCAATTCATTACTTATTAGCGGTATTATTTCATCTTGATTCATGTATATGGTATATTTACCCATACAAACTTGATTCATCAAATAATCAAAAAACTTTTTTTGTGACAATACTTGATTTTGATTAATTAAATATGGTACTTTTACTTTTCTAGTCTTATTCTCTAAGTAAGGTTTCTTAGCATTTAAGCCCATATTATCATTTGGAAGTCCATATATCCCTCCGTTAACTATCTCATTAAAATCATTGTTGTTATATATATTGGGAATTAAGTATCTCTTCCCTTCTCTTTCATATTCCTTTGCATCGTAATAGAAGAAGACCTTTAAATAATCTTTACCCTTTATGCTCTTACCTAGTTCAAATATATTTTTCTTTATCCATTCTTCTATTTTAGTTAGTTTTTCTTCATCAACTGTACCTATATCTTCTTCCACTAAATTGTACAGTGCCTTAGCCTTAGGTTTAGAATATTTTAACCTTGGATTACGCAACACATTGTAGTAATTTTCTATTACTTCATTCGTAAGCTTACCATTGACAAAACTATCCTTTTTAACGAAAAACGATAAATAGTTATTACTATGAATTATCTTTTTACCATCAATTGGTTTATTCATATCTATAAGTCCACTATAATAATCTGCCATGCATATAAAGTCTAAATACTTATTGCTCCTATCTATCTCCTTTGTTTTTTTGTCTTGTTTTATATCAACCTTATCTATAATTTCAAAATGTTCATCAGAAGGTTTCACTATTACATAAGTTCCGTCTCTAGGGATATAATTATCTAGTATTAGGGCCTCCCCCTTTTTCTCATATGTGCTATTAAAATATTTTAACGCTTGTTCTAACACTATATCACCTCCCTATAACAATCTATAATTTACATAACCAGCGCCACGAGCATTAACTTCTAAAACCCCAGTTCCTATTGCCATATATGCTATATCCTGAGCTGTTTTATTGCTGTCTATCTGCATACAGATTTTATCTCCAAGAAGTTTTATCCCTTTGTACTCTAAAGTGACAGGCTTTTTATTCATAAATTCAAGTGTGGTGTATAATTGAAATTTCTCATCTATTTTTGTATCCATTATTAGGTTATATTTCTTTATTAAATTCTCATTTAGATGACGTTCAAATTCACTTAAAGATATATTGTTTTTCCAATAACCATTTTCTGTTTTCATTATAGCCGGAGAAATTGAGTAAAGTTTCTCTATAGGTTTTTGTGGAATTATTCTTATAGAAGTAGTTAATCCTTTTATTTCATCAGTGTACCTATTTTTAAGATTGTTCAAGAAAACATTCGCTAACTTTTTATCTATAGTTCTTATCTGAAATGTATATATTTTATCTTGCTTGTAAATTTTATTTTGCTCCAACGGGTAAAAAGAATTGAAGCAATAATTCTTATACGTATTTTTATTATGCAACTCTAATAGTTCTGGATCCTTTGCTAATTCTCCATCTATAAATACACATATTTTACTACTAGCTTCTGATATTTTTATGTCTTTCAACAAAAAGCACTTAACTTCTATTTCATATACCTTCATCAAATCACTCCCTTGTAATTATCTTAACCATTTATGTAATATTTTTCAATAAAAACTCACTTTTAGGATTTAAATAATAAGCTGATGTTTTTACTGAATATGTGCTAATAGATACATTCTTCTTCTCTTGATACCCAAGCACTTCTTTGAATATAAAAGCCCAGAATACACCTAGTGCCTTCTTGTCTTTGTCAGTTAAATTATAAAATTTATTCTTATGTAAACGTAAAAAAGTTTTTACTGGTGGAATCTCATGAATGTTATTGCAAAATATTATATGACTTAATACTTCTATATTTCTCACAATATTAATACATTCATACCATAAATCTCCTTAATTTATAAAATTATGGTAAGATTTATAAAAAGTCAAAAATTTAGCGTTAATTTTAAAAATAATATCTTTTGATTCTATCATCATATTTTTTTATCCTATTTTTTAATTCTATTATGATATCTTTTTATATAATTTGTTATTCTACTTTATTAAATCACATGATTTAATATATAATTACTAAAAATATAAATCTAATGACATCACATGTTAAGGTTAGCAATCTAATTTGTGCATTCACACTTAATTAATTCACAATTTAAAAACAACTTTTGTTACTATTAATCAATTATTATTTAGTAGTATACCCAATTCTTTTCTCTTTATACAAATTTATTTTATAAAAAAAGATAGGCCTCTTTCGGCCTATCTTTTATCTCATATATTTTTATTATTTTACTAAATCTGTAATTAGCACTTCTCCATGAACGCTTTCCCAATCTTTTTTAAAATCAGCAACAGCTTTTGTTACAGCCGCCATTTGAAAAGTGTCATGCATTAATGTTGGTTGAATAGTCGCTGTATGGGCACCTGCCAAAAATGACTTATTAACCTGTGCTATGTTTTTAAAGCTTGCAGCTAATATTTTGCACTTTGAGTTGTTTTCATCAATCATTTTACGGAATGCAGTAATTGTCTCTTCAAAATCTACATCTAGGTTAGCCATACGATTGCAATATGGTGCAATGAAATCAGCTCCCGCCATTATTGCAGCAAATCCTTGAATTTTTGTGTATATAGCAGTTGCCGTAACCCCAATTCCTTTAGATTTTAGTATCATCATAGCTTTTAATCCTTGCTCTGTAGTTGGTACTTTAATAAATACTTTTTCATCAACATTTTTAAGAATTGCTTCTGCTTCCGCAAGGATTCCTTCTGCATCTTCAGCAATTACTTGAACGTGTAGAGTTTTTTCCATACCAATAATTTCTCTTATTTTTCTAAGATGTGAAAAAAACTCAATTTTGCCTTCTGACTTTAAAATACTTGGATTACTTGTGACTCCTGTAATTGGATAACACTCCATATATTTTTTAATGTCCTCAATATTTGCCGTATCAAATAATAGTTCCATTTTTCTACCTCCATTATTTCCATTTAAGTCCTTCTTATCTTCATGCGTTTTTACAATCTTATACAATAGCCATTACTTACAAATCATTTTATTGTTTATCTTTTACTTTCTTATAATACTTGTTCAGTTCTTTCAATTATATCATCTTGAGTCTGCTTTGATAATACATTAAAGAAAGCACTATATCCAGCAACTCTAACAATTAAATCTCTATGCTTATCAGGGTTTGCTTGAGCATCTAACAATGTATCTCTTGACACAACATTATACTGAACGTGATACCCATGCAATCTATTAAAAAATGTTCTTAAAAGAGCAATCAGCTTCATACTGTCTTCCGGCTTTTCTAAAACTTGAGGAGTTACCTTCTGGTTTAATAATACCCCTCCTGTAATCTGCTCTGTAGGTAGTTTTGAAACTTTCTTGAATTTAGTGTCTTACCTCTTCCTATACAGTCTTCAACTAGAGAAGAGCAAAGTATGTCTAGCACTGTTTCTTCAAGAACCATATCACAGCAAGTTTCTATTATTACACTGTGTCTTGTAAAGTCTCTAATTATTTTATCCCATGCCTTTTCAACATCATCAAATGAAGTCATATTTACAAAGTGTCCTACACCTTCTGCTGCCTTCACTCCCGATCCTAGATCAACGTCATCATTCATAGCAATAAGCAGTGATTTAGGGAAGTTTAAGAAACTCATTCCAGTATAGCGATAACCCCATTTCCCTAGGATTGCCGTCTCTACACATCCAATAGCACTGTAATTGTAAGCATCTTCTTCCTTTACAGCATCCTTTTTATCAACAGTTTGTCCTCCAACCGTTACATTTTGATAAGGTGGACTTCCTGCACTAAATTGTGTATGAGACTAGCTTCTAATTTTATTAATTGTAAAAGTCTTCAACCAAAGATTTGTCATCAATTCACATGCTGATTCTTCTGTAATAATTCCATTTTCTAAATCTGATTTATAATATGGATATAAGTATTGATCCATACGTCCATAAGATAGTGAATGTCCATTAGATTCTATTTGAAGAACTAAATGAATCTGCACATACTTTGCACTACTTCATGCATTGTTTGTGCAGATTCACAAGGAACTTTTGCTAATATTCTTGCTATTATAAAAAAAGATAGACCTCTTTCAGTCTATCTTCTATCTTTTCTATTCATATTCTTCATTCATTACCATGTCACTTAAAAGCTTAGTTCCTTCTGTTATTATTGAAACGCCATTGCCTGGATGGGTAGATGCTCCTACAAAATAGAGCCCTTTAATCTTTTTAGATTTCATATGAGGTCTAAGGTATATGCTTTGAGTAAGTTTATGACTTAGACCGAATGCACTTCCGCAATAGCAGTTAAATTTATCTTTCATCTGAAGAGGTGTTAAGTAGTCTTCATACTCTATGTTGTATTCGATATCTTGAAGCCCATCAACTCTTCGAACTTGGTTCATGACTTTATTTCTGAAAGACGATATGGTTTCATCATCCCACATTTGCTTTCCACATTGAAGGTTTGGTACACGTACCATTATGTTTAAAACTGATTTTCCTTTGGGACATAGAGTGTCATCTATGGCACTTGGATAGTATAAATATAATGCTGGATGTTCAGGCAGTTCACCAATAAAAGGTGCTTCTAGTTCATCTTTAAAATATTGGTTTATATAAATATTGTGTACCCTTAAAGTATCATACTTTTTCTTTAGTCCTAGATAAATCATGAATACCGAGCAAGAGTATTTCTTCTTTTCTATGTGGTTTGTTGAGTACAGATTTCCTTCATCTATAGGTAGCCTAAATAAATTTCTTATGGCATAAGGAAAATCCGCATTACATATTACAGTATCTGTCCTATATATTTTTTCCCCAGCCTCTACACCAATTACTTCATTACTCTCTATCATTATCTCTTTGACATTGACATTCCGCTCAATTTTACCACCCATTTCAATTATTAGCTTTTCAAGTGCTTTTATGTAACTGTACATTCCACCTTTTATATAATATAGTCCATATATATGACAAATTGTTGGAATCATGGAGTAAAGATTTGACGTTTTATATGGATCAATTCCCATATACATAGCTTGAAACATTAGATAATTTTTAAATTTCTCGTTTGTTATGAGACTGGACAAATATTTATCTGTTGATTTTAAAGGCCTCATTTTTATAGCTTTGCTTATTACTGATGGAGTAATTATCTCACCAACCCTTGCCATTGGTTTCGTTAAAAAGTTTTCTTTTGTCATCATATACTTATTTAATGACTTGAATAAAAAGTTCATATACTCTTGAGATAAACCTTCTTGTAACTTTTCTAGAGAAATGCTCATATCTCTAAAGTCACTGTAAAATTCATAGTTTGTGTCGTCGTAATAGTTAACTTTGTATATGGGGTCAAGCTTTATGATCTCCATGTAATCCTCATAATTTTTCCCAACAGATTTAAAAATCTCTGTATATATATCTGGAGTCATAACTATACTGGCAGTCAGATCAAAGCTGAAGCCTCCCCCCTCCTTGATATTCACAACTCCTCCTATAGTATTTTCTTTTTCAAGTATAGTAACCTTACATCCCCTATTGAGAAGCCGTATAGCAGAGCATAATCCCCCAATTCCAGCTCCAATAATAATCACATTTTTCATATCAGTGTGCACATCCTTACAATATGAATATTTTATAAGATTATTATTCGCTAGATTGGCTAATTTATTCCACAAAGCCTTTTACTTCTTTTATTTAGTAACTATTTCTAATCATGTTTGATATAGGGAAAATCATTTTCACCTTTGTTCCTTTCTGCTTTTCTGATTCTACATGGATTCCTATTCCAAGTTTTTCACACAAACTTTTACATAAGTATAATCCCATACCTGTACTTTTACCAAAATATCTTCCATTTTCTCCTGTAAATCCCTTTTCAAACACCCTGTCTATTTCATTATCAGGTATTCCTACTCCATTATCTTCTATAGTAAGAATTAAAGAATTTTGGTATTCTTCAGTGTAGATTGATATGAATGGATCTTGAGTACTAGAATATTTTATAGAGTTGCCCACAATCTGATTTAGTATGAATTCGATCCATTTACTGTCACTGTATACTGTCTTATCTAAATCTCTCATATCAATCTTTATTTTCTTAACTATAAAATCTCTATAATTTCTCTTAACAACATTTCGTACTGATGCCCCAATGTCAATCTTTTTTATTATGTAGTCTTTGCTTACATCTCTGCTTCTTGAATAATACAACACCTGTTCTATAAATCCTTCTATTCTATCCATTTGTATATCGATTTTGCTTGTTACGGGACTCTTGTTATTTTCAATTATCAATTTAGCAGATGCTATAGGCGTTTTTATTTCATGAACCCATGTCTCTATGTATTCTCTGTAGTCTTCTTGCATTTCTCTATAGAACTTCACGTTCTCATGCATATCTCTTCCCACTTCTTTGAAAAGTTCATTAAAAATTCTTCCTTCTATAAAATTTGCTTCCTCCAATACTTCTGGAATTAAATACTTCTTATCTAATCCCTCTAAAATCTTCTCAATATGATTATAATATCTTTTATATTTAATAGCTTCCCATAACATGTAGGATAAAAGCGGTATAAACCATATACAAAATATTACTAATATAACTACATAATTTACTTTTATGACATTCATTACCCAGGAAATAACTACAAATAACGTCAAATTTATCACTATAATAATTAATTTGTCTTTAAAATATTCTACTATCTTCATGGCATTACGTACCCTAAGCCCCTCCTTGTTTCTATAGGATTGCCTACTCCAATTTCCTCAAGTTTTTTTCTAAGTCTTGTTATATTTACCGACAAAGTGCTATCATCAACAAAACATTCATCCTTCCAAAGATGCTCCATAAGGTCATTCCTAGATATGATTTCTCCTTTTCTGCTTATTAAATAAGAAAGTATCTTTATTTCATTTTTAGTAAGTTCCAAAGTTTTGCTCTCATATGTTATGCTTGCATTTGAAAGATTTACTATAAAATCACCATAACTCAAAGTATTTGATGTATTTATTAATCCTCCTGCCCTTTTCAATATAGCTGCAATTCTTGCTAGAAGTATTTCAGTGTTATAAGGTTTTGTTATAAAATCATCTGCGCCTAAATTCATGCTCATAAGCTCATCCATATCGCTATCTCTGCTAGTAACTATAATTATAGGAATTTCCGACTTTTTTCTAATTTCCTTGCATAGATAATATCCATCAAACACAGGGAGATTTATATCTAACAATATTAAATCGCCTTTTTCGTTTTCTATGTATTCAAGAATATTTTCAAATTCCCATGGTACTTTAATATCGTAACCATATTTAGATAAAAAGTTTGCAAGCTCTTCTCTTATTGCTTTATCATCCTCCACTATAATAATTTTTTCCATAAATTATTGCTCCTTTCATAAAGCCTATAGGCACAAGGAGATTTCTTCCCCTGTGCCTTTGTAATCATTTATTATGATATAAATATTTTATATCATACCTCAATATTTATTTAGAGAATTTTATTACTTAAACATTACATTTTTGTAATTTTAACATAAGATTATAGATTCTAATCATCTTGTTCACTTGCATCATCATCTGCATCATCTACCTCATCTTTATCGTCAGAGTCATCATCCTTATCATTGCTGTCCTCTATTTTGTCCTCAAGTTCATCCTGAATTTCTTCTTTCATTTCCTCATTAAGATACGGCGTGTTGGAATATTCCTTCAGAAGCTCCACAAGCTCAGGTACTGAAAGCTGTTCTAACTTTTCTTCTAGTACATCATCATCAAGTTTCAACATAGCTTCGTATTTTCCGAGAGAAACACCCTTTTCTTCTGCTATCTTTAGGTCATCCTTATTTCCTTTTAGATACATAACTTTGAAGTTTTGAAAATTATTATTTAAAACGTCTTTTATCTTATCCTCAAATTCCATATCTTCTTTAGAATTTAAAAATGTAAATCCAACTATTACTGAATCTTTATTTGTTATGTCAGACTTATTTAGGATAGTATTTCTCAAAATTCCACTGCCTTCTGCTAGCGTTTTTCCTTTAAGCTCATCTAAATCTAAGGCCTTACCATCCTCATTCAATCCTTCCGCTTTAACTATGGTTTGATTTTTGTCTATCTTAATTGATAAACTTGGATTGATATCAAAAGTTATCATAGCATATCCCTTTGCCATAGGGCTAACCCCCTTTAGTAATGGAATCATCATTAAAACTACTGCTGCCGCTGCTGCGATAAAAGCCATTATACGCTTTTGGGGATTTTCTTCTTTTTTCTCTAATGATCTACTCTCTACTATATCTTCTTCTGTAAAAAAAATCTTTTGACCAATTTCCAGCCCTGGTTTATTCAGAATTTTTGCTATAGTTCCATCTTCTTTCATGACCAAGGCATAAGTCTCTTTTACCTCCATAACCATACCTTTGAAATACATATTAATACCTCCTAGCATCTAATCCAGAGCCTTAAATTTCTATAATTTCTATATAAAATAATAACTACAGATAAAATAAATTCCTTGCTTCTTTTAATAACTTTTTCCGTAACAAGGTATTTTAACGAAATTCGCTTTATAGGAAGTCTTTTTTTAGTAAATATAAAATTCGTCATAGGTTCATCCTTACTTACCTTTTTCGATATCCCTATGGCATTTTTTCTTGTGTCCTCGTGTTTTGGTGATTTGTCTGCCAAATCTTCTAAAGTAATGTTAAAATCCTTTAATTCTTTTTTGAATTTTTCTATTTCTTCTTTTAGTATCTCATTATCCTCTTCAGATTCATCTTTTCCTTCTATTTCAATTCCCATCTCAGCAAGCTCATCAAAAGATATATTTATGTTGTTCTTTTTCTCTTTTATAATGTGATTCTTTACTCTACTAGATATAACAAGCTTTGCGAAAGACGAAAATATTCCTTTCTCCTCATCGTATCTCTCTACAGCTTCTGTAAAAGCCAAAAGTCCTACAGAAAATTCTTCATCATTTTCTATAGATACATATCTTCCTGTAGTTTCACTTATTGTCTTAAGAATAAGAGGCATGTATTCTTCTATTATTAAATTAACCTCATCATTGCCTAACGGCTTATTTTCAAATGCCATTAAGACTCCTCCTAAAAAAATTTGTAATCTATTAAAAATAGAATCTATATATTTATAGTAAACAAACTCTAGAAAATAATCTAGAGTTTGTTTGAATAAGGGAATTCTAGTCATTATCATATTTATCATCTATATCATGGAAATCATCGTTATCATCTACGTTGTCATTCTCATCATGATCTTCATCATCCTTATCATCTTGATCTAAATCATAGTCATCATCTGTGTCATCCCAGTCATCGCCATATTTTGCTTCTAATTCTGCATCCCAATCATCGCCATATAGTTCATCTAGCTTATCATCCCAATCTTTTCCGTAAGTCTTTTCAAGATTAGTTTTTATTTCCGCTAACTTTGCTACGTCATTTTGTGAATTTTTGTTTATTGCTGATGCCGATACAGTTGTTCCTCCTAAAAGTGCTGCTATTGCTACTATAGACAATATTTTTTTCATTTTGCTTTCCTCCTAATTATTCTGTCCAATTTCTTTTTCATTATTAAATACAAGGAGGACTTAATTTTTAGGTACTTTTTTAATTATTTTTAGAAAAAATTTTTTAATTTTATTTAACTGTAAACTTCCAGTTTCCATTCCTTATTATAGTTATATTAACTATTTTCATGTCTAATTTGCCAATCAATTTTTCTTTAACAGAAAGATCCTCATAATCTACTCCCATTTTAATCTCTGTGTCATTAGGACCTGCTCCTATAGCCCATCCCTTTCTTCCAATGCTCATAATAGATATAATAGTGTCTTTCTTTCTATATTTTGATATATCAACAGTTAATTCTATTCTACCCTTTGTTCCTTCTATAGATTTTAAAAGTGCTTTTTCATTAAGCTCTTCTATGAATATATCCTTATTAATCTCTATTGTTTCTCCCTTCTTTGGTATAGGAATCTTCAAATTTACTGGATTTTTAAGCCTGTAATCAAGGATAATTTCACTAATATTGATCTGTAAAGGTTCTTTAACATCTTTTCCTACATAAAATTCCTTACCACTTCCATCAAACGGTGATGGTTGTAGCTGATAATTCTTACTGCTATTATTTCCTATAACATTGATATTTTCCTTATTATATCCTATATAATGTGCTCCATTTTGCTTTGTTTCCTCATCACTCCAGAAAGTTATATATGTGTTACTTTGAAGATGGTATTTATTTGCACCTATTAATATATCTTTGTCCGTATTATTTCCTCCAACCTCATCATAACTATTCTTCTCATCTGCTTTTACAATTTTTATATCTGTTTCATGTCCATTAAATACTAAAGTAAATTCTTTCAAAAGCTCTTCAGTTTGAAAGGAAGTTGTTATAAAAGAATATTCTCCTCCTCCACCCTCTGCTCCTCCAGTAGGTTTTATTGTTTCTCCACCTAATGTCTTTATATAAATCTCATATCTTTCCTTCTTATCATATTCCTCTTTAGTTAAATTAATGTTACCAGTTCTATTCACCCATACTCCTACCTGAATGGATTTCTCCTTTGCAATAACACTCTTTATAATTATCTCTTCCTTTTCACTTTTAACGCTGATAGGCTCATTTAATACATAAAGCTCTTCCGTTGTACTCACAAGCCCTGCTCCCGCATTAAAGAATAGTTTATTCTTTATAGCGGCTATAACTTCTCGCCCTTTGGGCGATATTAATGTTCCCAATATAACAAAAGCTATCATAGCTACAGTTATCTTTTGCTTTCTACTCCAACCATTTACCTTCTTATATTTCTGTATACTGCTCTTAACTCTCTTTTTAAGCTTTTTCTTTTCTATATCATTCATGACAACTTCTGCCTCATCGCTCACATCAAATTCCACATCATTCAATAATTCATAGATGTCTTTTTCATTATTCAAACTCATGCTATCCCTCCTTACTTATATTTTCAAACTGTTCCTTCAACCTTTTCCTTCCTCTGCTTACCCTTGTATTTATATTGCTGACAGTAAGCCCTAGAGCATCTGATATTTTCTGTCCGCTATATCCAAATAAAAATTTCATGACAAAGATACTCTTATCTGGCTCCTTTAATTCATTTATGAGCTTCATAACATTTCTTGTTTCTATACCTTTTATGATGTTTTCTTCTAGATTTTCTCCGTTTGAAATACTGTTGTCTATTATCTCAGTATTTCCCTTTTCCGTACTGTATTTTCTGTAATAATCTATAGCTTTATATTTGCTTATGCCGCCAATCCAACTCTTGAAATTATCATTGTTTCCTCTAAATTTATCTATATTATTCCATACACTTAAAAAAACATCTGATATACATTCTTCAATTATTCCTTCATTTTTAAGAGGCTCCAGTACTCTTCTAACGATTCCATTAACAAGAGAACTGTATATATCAATTATATATTCCAGTGATTTCTCATCTTTACGCCTCATCTGGGTGAGAAAATTTTCTCTATCTATTCTCATATCTTGTCTCCTTTCTGAGATCTCTACTATATACAACGAAAGCTTTAATAAAAGCTTACACTAGTTATAAAAGAAATACTAAGTAATTTTTATGTAAGTTAAGAATAGCTTAAGTGAAAAAATTAATGAGTTAGTGGTATAATTTCTTTGAAAAGATCTTAAAAAACATTTATTTATTAATAATTTTCAACTCAAATAGACTATAATAAAAATATACAAAATATAAAAGGAGGATAACTATGCTTGAATATAAATTTGATACACAGTTATTAATTGAAGGAAAAAATCTATCAGAGGACGACATTAATGACTATATTACTAAGAATATAGAGGGCGACTGTCTCCTTGCAGTTGGTGATGATGAACTTATTAAAATTCATTTTCACACAAATACTCCTTGGAGAGTGCTAGAATATTGTGCTTCATTAGGTGAAATTTATGACGTTGTTATAGAAAATATGGAGCGCCAACAAAATGGATTAAAGGGCTAATATGAAAAGCATAACTCATGATATAAAAAATACACTAAAGAGTATCATATGGAATTGGAGAGTTCTTCTTATATTTGAGTTCCTATATAAAATACTTGGAGGTTTAATACTCTTTCCAATACTTCATATTTTCGTAAATTTCACGCTAAAAAGAGCAAAAACACCATATTTAGACTTAGAGACATTGAGCACTTGGCTATTGCATCCATTTACTATTCCGGTATTGATATTCTGCTTACTAATATTAGGTGTCTACATAATGTTAGAAATGAGTGTTATGGTTCAATACTTCTATAGTTCAAATCACAAAGAAAAGCTAAGCCTTTGTCAGCTATTGAAGATTTCAATAAATAAATCACTTCATGCCGCAAGACCTCAAAATTGGCTGTTATTGTTCTTTGTTATGATTTTATTTCCAATAACATCATTTACCTTAACCCCAGATACTTTGATCAATCTTCGTATTCCCGAATATGTTGTTGATTATTTTAGAGAAAGTGGCGGAATATATATCATCTATACTTTAATTGTAGTAATTGTCAATTTTATTGTATTTTACATGATTTACAGTATACCTATATTTATCTTAGAAGATGTGTCATTTTTAACTGCTTGTAAAAAAAGTTATGATATGATGAAAAATAAATTTTTTAAAACATTATTTAAATACTTATCATGGATAATAGCTATACTATTGATTTTTCTTCTTATTTGCGGAATATTTCTTTTGTTTAGCATAATAAAGTTTAGATATATAGATTACAATGATTTTTCGGAGCAAAACTTTTTGATTAACTACATTCAGTTAAAGCAATATGCAACATTTATCTTCCGAATAGTAATATTCTCAGGAAGCTTTGCATTTATTATGAATAATTATTTACACCATATTGGTTATAATATTGACTTTAAAAAAGTAGAGAAAAAAAAGCCTAGAGTTTCAGTGGTTGTACTTAGTGTTGCTGAGCTTCTCCTTATGTTTACAGCTATAGGTTTTTATATAGATTATCATGGAAACGCATTTGAAATGTTCTCTTTAATTAGTCAAAAACGTGACATTGTGGCCCATCGTGCTGGCAGCTTATTTGCACCTGAAAATACACTGCCAGCATTAGAGAAAGCTATTAAAAGTAATGCAGATTATGCTGAGATAGATATCCAACAGTCTAAGGATAAAGAGCTTATTATTCTTCATGACACCAATTTCAAACGTACTACTGGTGTAAATAAGAATGTCTGGGATGTTACTTACGATGAAATAAAGACATATGATGCTGGCAGTTACTATTCCCCAGAGTTTGAAAATACGAGAATTCCAACTTTAGAGCAGATGATACAAAAGGCAAACGGAAAAATCAAATTGATGATAGAATTGAAGATTAACGGTCATGAGAGTAATCTTGAAGAAGATACTATAAATCTTATTAAAAAGTATAATTTTGAGAATCAGTGTGTCATTGCTTCTATGAATTTAGAGGTGTTGCACAAAATAAAAGAGCTAGACAAAAACATAAAAACAGTTTATATAACACCGATTATCTTTGGAGAGTACTATGGAATGAAAGATGTTGATATGTTCAGCATTGAATCAACTTTCATAGATAGAAATGTCATCTTTAGAATACATTCCAATGATAAAAAAGTCTTTGTATGGACAATAAATGAAGATGAAGCTATGAAAAAACTATTATCTTTACCTATTGATGGTATAGTTACAGACAATCCAGAACTAGCTGCGTATTATAGATCTGAAGGAGGCAGTGATCCTTTCATTTCTGCTTTAATGGAGGTCTTATTTCCTGATTATTAAAATTTAAAAAGAATTTTTTATTTAAATCAAATCTATCTACATTCCCTACAAAAAAGGAGCTACTGCATTAATTATTTAATGCTATAGCTCCTTTTCAATTAAGATATCTTTTTCTTTCTTAAAAGGAAAATACCTGCCGTTAAAACTCCAAAACCTAATATTTCTATTAACGAAGACATAAGGTCTCCTGTTTGAGGAAGTTTATTAATGTTTTGTCCTTTATCTAATGCTTCATCATTAGTAACTCCTGAATTTCCTCCTGCTCCTGGCTTTTCTGCTTCACTAGGCTTGCTTCCTGATCCATCATCTGGTTTTGCTCCTTCGTCAGGCTTGCTTCCTACACCATCTTCTGATAGTTTCTCATATATAATTTGGAATACCCTATCATTTTCTCCTATTGTTTCATCTTCTATTTTAAATTCAGGCACTTTATCTATGCGATATCCCTCAATTTCTTTCATTGGAAACTTAATTGCAGATAATAAGAACCATTCATAACCTTTATATTCTTCTGAAGGTGCAATTTCATTTCCATTTTTATCAATATATTGAAAAGTTACATTTTTTATAACTGGTTTCCTTAATCCACTTTCGCCTTTATTTACTACTTTCACTTCTACATATTGAGATTCAAAATTTTCTCCATCTGGTGCAACTTGAATTTTATATATACGATCTGTAGCAATATTTCTTGGACAAATAATTTCTAAAAGCTGATGATTTCCATTGCCAGTTATACCCGTTCCATCCATTGCCACCATTATAAAATGATCTATACTGTCGTAAGCTGGAATATTATAAATTGGCCACTCTACTCCATCTTCATCTATGATTCGTACCTTTGTTTTCTTTGCATCTAAATTAGTTCCATAAAGGTGAACTTGAATCTTTTTACTTTCTTGATTGATTGGGGTTTCTACATAACTTGGATTAAACATATCTGGAAGTACTCCGTAAGAATTAATTTTCATATTTCCTAGTGTTATATCATTTACATTTTTATCTGCCGGAAGTACAGAAACCATTGATAGTTTTGTAATATTCATATAGTCTAGTCCTTCTTGAACTACTGTACCATTTAAAGATAGTTTTAATAACCAACATTGAGTTTTATCTCCAGTGTTCTCTGGTACTTGGAATACTAAAAAAGGAGTTTCTTTAGTTCCTTCCACTTGAACCTTAATTTCTTCATTAATTTGGCAAGTTCCAACATTTAATACCCTTCCTAAAATATTAGCTGATTCCAAATTATATCCATTCAATTGGATTCTAACTTCTCCACCTTTACTTGATAATACTTCATCTGTCAATATATCCATACTAAACACAACTGGACCATCCTTAATATGCCATTTTAAAGGTTTTACCAATTCATTATTTTTGGTTTGCAGTGCCTTCTTATCAACTACAATATTTTTGCTACCCAAAAGTGGTTCATATTTATTCTCCAATGTAATAATTACTTCATTTCCAGCAAACTCTATTTTGTCATTTTTTCCAAGTGGCTTCTCATTAAATCCATATGTTAATTTAATTTTTTCTTTTAATTCTGCTTCACTTCCAGTTGCATTTTCAACTTCTTGATCAAAAACCATAGTAATCACAGTTCTATCTGTATTAATATATAATGCCGTAGGTTTTAAATCTATTTCTTTTCTATTATCCTCATCTTTTAGCGGCATAACTATTACTAAAGTTTTTACTGAATTTACCATTTCATTATTATCTTTTATTCCAACTTGAATCTCATAAGTAACAGCTTTTGATGTTTTATTTTCTGGCAGTGTTAGAATTGCCTTTCCACTATATTCATCTATAAAAATATCAGTCACTACAACATCTTCTGAAGGCAATGTTTTAATTATAATATTATCATAAGAAAGATATTGTCCTTTAAACTGTAGCTGATATGATAATCCTGATACTCCAAGTGGTATAGCTTTTAATTCCGTCACCGCAGCTCCCTCAATTTTATTTGCTGCAACTGTGGCAAAAATTGTTGTATCAAACCAGCTATTTTCCATTCCCTTTGGAGTAACTTTAACTGAATATTTTCTTAATTCTTCACTTTTATTTTCTGGAAAGTTAATTTTAAAACTCTGAGTTTTATCTGTTTTCTTTGTAAACACAGCTTTTAATTCCTCATTTTCTTCAACCTTTACTGATATTTCTTCAGTAAGGCCTCTTCCATAAACTACAAATTCAACCTCTCCACCTTTACTACCAAGAGCAGTTTCAGATTTTGATTTAAACATATAAATTTCTGCATTGCTTTCTGGTTTTGGTATTTCACCTACATTCCCTGTTCCCTTTACTTCAACGACCTTACTATTTCCATAGGAATATCCACTTCCACTTTCATCAAAAAGAACATTATAGGTTACAGCCTCAACTCTTTCCGGAAAAATAATTGTTACAATTTGCTGTTCATCTTCACCTACAACCTTTACATTGACGTCATTTACCACACTATTGTTAGCTATAACTTTTACTAAAGTTTGATTTTTAACTAAGTTTTCTCCTCCAATGATATATTTCATTGTTCTTTCAGAGGTTAATTTAGAAGCATCTTCATAAACCTGCCAAATCTTTGATACTGCATATGTACTCTCAGCTACATTATGTATGCCTTCCTCACTGATGCCCATAGCCATAACACTAACAGCGCTTTGAGTAAACAACATAGTGGCTGCTATTAGTGATGAAATTATTTTTTTCCCCTTCATACAATTTCCCCCCTATATGTAATTTATACCATAAATGGTTCATAATGATATTATCATGTTTTTTTTTGATATTCCAATTGTTTTTTTTAATGATTAAATTTTTTATATAGAAATTCTCTATAGTTGTTTCTCAAAATTACTGTACAATGAATTAACATATAAAAACATAAGCTGTCTCACTAAATCGCAAATGATTTTGGCATCAAGCTGCTAATCCGCAGTATATAACTGAGAATATATTTACAGCCAACGCAAAACTGCCAGTATAAAAAATTACTGACAGAAAAAGCTTTTATTTTTTAATTGTCTACTTCACAAAGAGCGATTCACATTAAACAACTTTTCACCTCTTAATTTTTTAACGCTTTCTCGTAAATGTCATATAAGTATATGGAATCTCTCCATAAAAATGTTCATCAATGTGTTTGTCAAAATCCTCTTCATTAAAATCAGGAAAATAGGTGTCCCCTTCAACAACCTTATCCACAAGAGTGATATACATTTTATCAACAATGTGGATTGCTTCTTCGAATATCTTTTCACCACCAGATATATATACGTCCCTGTCTCCAGCAATGTCTAAAGCTTCTTTCAAAGATTTAGCTGTTATAAGATTTTCACCTTCGTAAGTTTTGGTAGTTGATAGAACTATATTAATTCTATTTGGAAGAGGTTTTCCGATTTCTTCGTAAGATCGCCTCCCCATGATAACAACATTATCAGTTGTCAGCTCCTTGTAACGTCGCAGCTCCCCTTTTATATTCCATGGGATTCTCCCCTTATTTCCAATTACATTGTTTTTAGAATGTGCAACTATTAATGCTATCATTATATTTACCTTTCTAAATTAATCATTTCAATTTATTATTATAAAACATACTCCAACTGGCAGTCACAAGGCTCTCTTTTCACATGTTCTTCATTATATTCGGTTGCTTCGACACAGCCCATGGCTTTGTAAAACATTTGGGATTCTACTGCAGAATGTGCTGATATATAAAGTTTTGATGCACCTTGTTCTTTTGCCCATTTAGCTGCCATATCAAATAGTTTTTTACCAATATCCTTTCCCCTAGAATCATAGGAAACATGGATACTTGAAAGGTCTAGATACTCCCTGTTTGAACCCAAAGGAGTACTTTCAACTGAAGCAAAGCCTTTCAACTTTCCATCTACAAAAGCTCCAAGGACAACTCCATAAGTTTTTATAGTATTTTTTAGATATGACACTAAGATTTCATATTCATCTTTACTCCATTGATCAATAAACGGATCATCTACTATTACCCATTGCCCATCTATTTTTCTACGACACTTTGTCACCTCTTGATATCTTTCAAAAGCTGAAAACAAATCTAAGTTCATTTCATCAATAATAATCTTTCTGTATTCCATAAACCATTTCCTTTCGATGATTTGTCTATTAAATTTCTATGCACTAGTCACATATTCTATAACATCCATAAATGACATCTGCAGAGTTTCTGGAATGTCTCTCCTTGATGTGAACCCCCCCCCTTAAGATTCTTCTCAATTATATACTGTATATACTTTTATATTTGAATATCTAAGGTATATCCAAATATAAATATACCTATACATGAGTAAAGAGCAACAACCATTATAGAAAAATAAGGTAGTACTTCACAATATCTAGGAAAGTAGTATGAATTAAGAAAATACATTAAAGTAACGAAAAACGAGTAGATTAAAATGGAATGTAGGCTTTAAAAATTGATTTCATATTGTTCTTCCTTACTTAAACGATATTTTATCTTCATATGCTTTCATCTCCCTCTGTAATATATTATACATCAAATATTTTTCAAACATAATTTCTATATCAATATTTAAAATTTATTACTATAATATTTTTTATACTCACCATATTAAAATTACACTATAAATCTCAATCCTACCTACAATAAAAATAACAGAAATATTCCTCAAATCTTTTTTTAATAAAGATATTATAAAAAAAATCACATGTATGATTATATTATTAATCTACATGTGATTTAACTTGAGATTTTAACTTAATTAGATACTTTTGTACCTAGAAATGGAAACCTCGATTTTGCTCTTCTATCTTTTTATTTATATCTTTTTAACGAACTCAGATTTTAGAGACATAGCTCCAAAGCCATCTATCTTACAATCTATATTGTGGTCCCCATCAACTAGACGTATGTTTTTTACTTTTGTTCCCTTCTTTAAAGCAGAAGTTGCTCCCTTTACTTTTAGGTCCTTTACTATAGTTACAGAATCACCATCATTTAATATGTTGCCGTTGGCGTCTTTAACTATTCTTTCATCTTCACTAGGTTGGTTTTCTCCATTAGCTGACCATTCATGGGCACACTCTGGACATACAAATAAGCTGCCATCCTCATAAGTATACTCTGAATTACATTTTGGGCAATTTGGTAATTTATCCATATTTAATTCCTCCATCTTTTGCTTGAATCTATATTATAACAAATTTCAAAGGAAAATAAACATGAAAATTTTATCTATATACCATTGTCTATATTTGAGAAATCAAAGTTTTATGCTGCTCTTTTATTGATTTTAAAAGTTCTGAGTCTAGTATCAAATCTAGTGCTGTAAGGGACAATATCTTAGCTCCTAAGGTGCAGCTTTCTAGTGCCTTAGGCTTTATACACTCTTCTCTAAATTCTACAGTATGTCCTCCACATTTGACTTCTGTAACCCTCAAAGTCGGGTGAATTGTTGGAACTACTTGAGATACATTTCCTACATCAGTTGACCCAATTCCTGATTCCTTATGGTCAAGGGTTTCTCCAAAGTATTCTAAATGCTTTTTATATACTTCATCAAAAGCAGGAGTTGGAACTAGATTATCTACTTTGTTTTGATAACGGATGACTTTTCCCTTTGCTCCTGTTAATAATCCTGCTCCCTCTACTATTCTTTCTACCTTTGCAAATACATCGTTTAATGTGTTTCTTGAAGCAGACCTTAGATAGAAGCGCGCTTTTGCATAATCAGGAACTATATTTGGAGCACTTCCTCCATTTGTTATTATCCCATGGATTCTTACATCACTTGGAAGGTGCTGACGAAGTGCATTAATTCCATTGTACACTTGAATTACTGCATCTAAAGCGTTGATTCCTTGTTCCGGAATTGCTGCTGCATGAGCAGGCTTTCCGAAGAATTCTATATCTATAGGATCATTTGCAAGAGAAGTTCCTGTAAGCAGATTCAATGTTCCTGGATGTGCTATAAGGGCAGCATCAACATCTTTAAAATATCCCTCTCTCACAAAGCTCTCCTTTGCGCTTCCTTCTTCTCCTCCCTCCTCTCCAGGAGTTCCATAAACCCTTACTTCTCCGCCAATTTCATCTATAACTTTTGATAAGGCAACACCTGCAAAGGTACTTGTTGCTCCTATTATATTATGGCCACAAGCATGTCCTAATCCCTCAAGAGCATCATACTCTGCTAAAAAAGCTATAACTGGTCCTGGCTTGCCAGATTTCTTCACTGCTGCAAATCCAGTTCTGTGTCCTGCTGCATTATCTTCTATTTTAAAGCCCTCTTCTCTTAATTTATCCCCTAATACTTTACATGCAAAGAATTCATAGTTTGATACTTCTGGCTTTTCCCATATAGCTTTTGAAATATTTTCATACTCCTTCTTATGCTCTTCTATATATTTTATTATTTTATCTTGAATTACCTTTATATCTGCCATCTTATTTTCCCCCTAGACCTTTTTATTATCCACATATAATAAAACACTTAATCTACAACTTTTATATTTCAAAATATTCAAATCATTTATTTTAAAATACTGGAATACTTTGTCCACCAAACACCTTATTTATTATGTCCCTAGTTGCCTCTGAAGTATAAACTTCCTTTACCTTTTGAAGAACTTCATCATTTATATTTTCTTTTCTTACCGCTATAACATTGTAGTAATTTTCTGCTGTAGGACCATCTATATTTTCCACAGCTATTGCAGAATCCTTCAGTGTAAGTCCTGCTTGATAAGCAACACCATTGTTTATAATTGCAAAATCTACATCATCTAAAGAACGTGGTATCTGTCCTGCAGTCATTTCTACTATACTCAAATTGTGAGGATTCTTTTCTATATCCTTAACTGTTGGAGTAAGATTTAATGGATCTTTAAGAGTTATAAGTTCTAGGCTGGATAATAATTGAAGTGCCCTTCCTCCATTAGTAGCATCATTTGGTATTGCTACCTTCGCACCATCCTTAACCTCTTTTATACCCTTTATTTTGTTCGAATAAGCTCCCATTGGTGCTATAGACGTATAGTTTAAAATCTGAAGATCCATGTTGTGCTTTTTATTGTAGTCCTCAAGATAAATCTTAGTCTGGAATGCATTAAGATCTATTTCTCCATCATTTAAGGCTTCATTTGGTTTTATATAATCTGAAAATGAAACTATATCAAGTTTTATGTTGTACTCTTTTAATCTCTCATTTACATCATCCCAAACTCTATAGTCTGTTCCATTAACTCCAAGCTTTAATACTGTAACATCTCCATCTTTTGTTCCTAATGTTTTAGTTTCTGGAGCTTTCCCTCCACATGCTGTCAATGTTAATCCTAATGAGCATACTGTTATAAATTTTAATAAGTTCTTTATTCTTTTCATATTTCTTCTCTCCTTACTTATTGTGATTACATTTTTTATATAGGCTGTCGCCAATTCCTTGTACTATATATACAAAGATTAATAAAATTACTATTGTTACTATCATCACATCTGTCTTGAACATCTGATAGCCGTATCTTATAGCAAAATCTCCAAGACCTCCTCCTCCTACAGTTCCCGCTATAGCTGAGAAGCCTAAAAGCGATACCAAACATAAAGTGATGGCTTGAATTATTCCACCTAGTCCTTCTTTCAAAATTACCTTGAAAATAATCTGCAATTCTGAAAATCCCATAGCTTCATAAGCCTCTATTATTCCCTTATCAACTTTGATTAGTGCTAGTTCTATCTGACGTGCCATTGTTGGAATACACACTATGGTAAGTGGAACTATTGCTCCTTTAACCCCTATGGTTGTCCCAGATATTGCCCTTATAAGCCCTGGTATAGCAGCTATAAGTATTACAAATGGAATTGAACGTATTGTATTTATGAGTTTTGATAAAATTGAATATAAATATTTGTTTTCTAGTATGTGGTTCTTTCCTGTAACCAGCATAATAACCCCTAGGGGTAATCCTATCAGCGTTCCATAAAGTCCTGCACTTCCAACCATAATTAAAGTTTCCTTTAAGGCTTTTATTAAATCCGGTGTAAGTTCTATTACATTTGGTATTAATTCATTAAACATTTGCTACCACCTCAACCTTTGCTCCATTTTCACTCAAATAATCTATTGTATCTTTAACTTCAATTGATGTTCCTCTTATCTCAACTATTAGGTTTCCTATCATAGAGTCACATAATTTTTCTATGTTTCCATATAGGATGTTTATAGTTCCCTTTGACACCTTCATAGCATTTGATATAAGCGGAGTGTCCGTTATATCTCCAGCAAAGCTTATCTTGAACAAGTTTTTCTTTGTGTCTTGAACTTTTTCTAAAAATTCGTCTGTATGCATTGTCTGAGCTATGAATTCTTTTGCTATCCTTGTTTTAGGATCTGAGAATATTGAAATTAAATCACCTTTTTCTACTACCTCTCCCTTTTCCATGATTGCGACCTTATTGCAAATACTCTTTACAACTTCCATCTGGTGAGTGATTATCACAACAGTTATTCCCATTTGATCATTTATCTTTTTTATAAGCTTTAAAATCGATTTTGTAGTGTTTGGATCTAGAGCTGAAGTTGCCTCATCGCAAAGAAGAATCTTTGGATTTACGCTTAGAGCTCTTGCTATGGCAACTCTTTGCTTTTGTCCTCCACTTAGCTGGCTTGGATAAGCTTCCACTTTATCTTCTAAGTCGACTATTTTTAGAAGTTCTATAACTTTCTTATGTATTTCCCTTTTGCTTAGTCCTGTATGATTTTTAAGGGGAGCTGCTATATTTTCATATACGCTTATACTATTCATCAAGTTGAAATGTTGAAAAATCATACCTATATCTTTTCTCACTTCTCTAAGTTCTTTCTTTCCTAAGTTTATAAGCGACTTTCCCCCAACTACTACCTCCCCCTCATCTGGTTTTTCTAAAAGATTGATACACCTTATAAGAGTACTCTTTCCTGCTCCGCTATACCCTATGATTCCGTATATATCTCCTTCTTCAATATTAAGAGTCACATTTCTTAATGCATGTACTTCTCTACCATCTGCTTTAAATGTTTTGTTGCAATTTTGTATTTTTATCATGCTGATATCCCCCTTTTGAAAATAAAAAAAGCTTTCGTCCCTATACAAAAGGACGAAAGCTGTAAACTTCGTGTTACCACCTTAATTCATCAATATCTCACAATATTAACCTCTTCGAGTACCATCATACTCTATCGCTTTAACGGGCGAACTCGTCATAATTTAAAGATATTATCCCAAATGAAGGGTAATATCAATTCAACTATGCAACTCCAAGACCATTTTCAGTAGTTATTATCTTTATCCTGTTTCACCAAATCAGGACTCTCTGTGAAAGTTTTAGTACTTACTTTTCTCTTCATCGTCTTTATCTTAGTACAAATAATACTCTTGCATATCTCTTTAAGTCAATGTTTTTTATTTATTTTGTAACATCGCATAATATCATATATAAATCAAAGACTTATTTTTGTAAAATACTACGAATTTTCTTTTTTATTACCATCTTTATCAAAATTTCTTTTCAATGCTCGCTCTGTGGGAAAAATGGAACCAACTAAGAAAATAAGTTGTATAATGCAAATATTCTATATCCAAAACCCCATTCTTATATCACCCCTCATATAAACATTGCTAATCACAAAATCATACAATTGTTAGTAAGAATTCAATATATATTTAAGACATTGTCTATTTTATAAAGAGACCTATTATCTCCATGTCAGTATTGTAGTTCACAGAAATCTGCATTTTGCTATTTTCATATTTAGCAACAATTACAACTGATGCGGTATTATCCTTACCAGATACAACCTCTTTAGATATGCTGTCGTAGTCACCTAATTTTTCAGATATAGGCTCCCATGCACCCTTTAACACTTCTGGAGAAATCTTGTCTTTTGTACCTTCTACAACTTTTGCGGTAATTTTGTCATACTCTTTGTCATTTAAATTTTTTAATACCTCTTCAGCTGATACCTTTAATTTTGCCTCATCAAATTCAGAATTAAGTTTTGATCCACATGCTACAAGTCCAAATGCCATTCCAATAATACATATTATAGCCATCAATTTTTTCATAACTCATCTCTCCCTCTCTCAATTAATTAATAAGATTTTTCTTCTCTTTCATATCTATCATTTCATTGAAATCATTCTTCTAATAACCTTCTAGACTTGAAAATCCATACTACCGATAGTATTGCCATAATTCCTATAAAAACTTCCATCCCTATAACACTCACCCCAAACACACTGGTCAATATGACTATTGGAGAGTCTACTAACATGTGTAAAAATACTGCAAGTACCACATATTTGAAGCATCTCTTCTTCACTGCATACAATACTAAAATACTAAATCCAATTTGAATTATCATGGCGAAAATTCTTTCAATTCCCCCCATAAGTATCAAATATGGCGATGTGTTTAAAAACTGATTCTTTATTGCCTCTGTGACTCCAATGCTTGAATAGCTACCATTATTTATGCTCAAAGCTACGACTAAATTATTTATATTTGTAACGCCACAGATTAACATAGCCTCTATTCCACCATGACCTATCCCATAAGCTACTCCATCTACAAATCCAAACTTTCCCTTAAGTGCTGTTGAAAAAGCAAGATATCTGCCAAGTTCTTCGGCAAGTCCCGCTGTAAGTCCTAAAAATATTCCGTATGTCCAAGGATTCATACTTATATTTATAAACCACTCCATTGACGGAAAAACCTGATTTAAAAGAGGAACCCTTATTAAATACTGGAATATTATAAATACTGCTTCACCCATTAATGCTGATTTAATAACTTTTTTCTTCTTAAAACTTAGATATATAACAAGTCCTATTGGGATTCCAAAGCTTATAACTAAATTTATGATTATGACTATAAAAGTAGATATTTCTATCATAAAAACACCTCTTTCATTTAATTTATTCCTCTATAGGTATAAATAAATTCACTTTGAACTCATCTTCTTCTCTTTCTATTCTCATATGCCCATCGTACTTTTCAAGTGCCATCTTTACATTTCCAAGACCTAATCCTTCATGTTTTTTCTTGCTAGACATTAGCTTTTCGCTGCCATCTAAAGTCTTATCGTTACAAGAATTGCTTATTGATATTACTATAAACTCCTGAACCTTATTTGCTTTCAATAATATATAAGGATTCTGCTTGACATCTTTAGCTGCAGCTATGGCATTATCCAGCAAATTTGCAAAAATAGTGGTTACATCTATCTCCCTCATGAAATCCAAGGAAACATCATTAAGCTTACAGCTCATGTCTATTCCATATGTGTTTCCAAGCTCTACTTTATCGTTTATCACTATATTTAATACCGAATTAGTGGTGTAATAATCTTGATTAAAAGAATTTAAAAGTTCCATGATATCATCACTATATTTTTTACCTTTATAATGTTCTTCCATATCATAAAGCCGTTCCATAGACTGAAGATGATTCTTCATATCGTGAATAATCTTTCGTGAGCTTTCATACTTTTTCTCTAAATTATTGTAGTACTCATACTGAAGATCTGCCTTTTGTTCATACAATGCAATTTCATTCTTAAGATCATTATTTTGCGATATAGTTTGAAATAAATAAGTTAAATATACGTTTAAAAATAAGATAAAAATTATATTAATAACTATAAGTGCAGTCAAAATAGGATACATTATATACTGAGTTAAAGTAAGCATAACCATTATATTTAAAAAGCTGAATAGAGGAAGAAATATAAAATTAAACACTTGAACCTTATTTAATCTTTTAATCTCCTTCTTTCTAAAGAATTCTAAAAATAATCGATAACTGCATAGAACTATAACTTGGGCAGTGACCAGCATCAAGCTAGAATACCACGCATTTTTGTAGTAAAAGGTATCACTCCACATAAAAACCACATTAAATATTGGAACTACTATAAATTCACAAATACCTATACACAAAGAAAATAAGCCATAATATATCATATACATCTTTTCTTTATTAAAAAGAAAGTGCCCCATAAGAACATTTAATATACACATCATCACTGTCTTTTGAATTGGATAGTTGAATATGCTGACAGATGTTACAAGCAGTACATGTATCAAAATCATAATTCCGTATACCCATTTGGTCCTATATATATTTCTCTTAAGCTTTCTCATAAAATTAAAGCTAACAAAGGTTGTACATATGCATGTAAGAAATGATATGCATAGGATTACAATTAATTCATAAAACACTATTCTTCCCCCTTAAATCTTCATACTTAAGCTTTCTGCCTTTCATCATCCTATTAAATGCTCTAAAAATATATTGAGCTGCTCTCTGAAATAAGGTGACTTTTTCTGAGATAGGGGTACCATTTTGCCATTAGTGATTAGAATGTCATAACCTTTTACCTTTTTCACATGAAATAGATTTACACAAAAACTCTTATGAGGCATTATAAATCCATACTGTTCCATATCATTAGCTATATCATTTATCCTTTTCCTCAAAGTATATCTACCCTTTTGAGTTTCCATATATATTCTTCTATCACTGTACTCAAAATAATATATTTCTCTAGCTTCAATCCTCACTATGCCCTCTTCTGTAGAAAACTCCAACATATCTTGTATAGTCTCCACTTCATTTTTGTATGATATAACCTCATGAATTTCATTTAAAACTTCTTCTCTTTTGATAGGCTTCTCAAGATATCCAAAAGCATGAAGAGAAAATGCATATTTTCTATAATCAGAAAAGTTTGTCACATAAATTATATAAACTTTCTTATCATAGCTTCTTATACGCTTTCCAGTTTCTATACCATTGATTCCTTCCATATCTATATCAAGAAATATTATGTCATAGTATTTCTTCTTCTCTATCAGAACTTCTCCGCTGTTATAGGTATCTATAAAGCAGTCATTTAATTCTCCTTTTATTATTTCTTTCATATTTTTTATTACATTCATGTCATCATCACATATAGCTATCTTAAGCATGCTCTCACTCCATTTAATAAATTCTACCGTAGATTTATGATTTCATTATATTTGCACAAATTCTAGAATACAATAGACTTTGCACAATATACAGAATTACTGCATAAGTTACAGCACGAGTTATTTACCAAATATAAAACCTTACCTTAAAAGGTTAACTTTTCATTTGAAGCTAGTCATGATAGATTATATAATATATAATATAAATTATGGTAAATTATATTCAATTATTAAGAGATACGTCTTTTTATGATTGTTTATAATTTTCAAAAACAACTTTAATCTAACAGAAAAGAGAAATCTAATCTGAAAGAAAATAATTAATGGCTTTAATTTTTATAGCATGTTAGTTATATTAATTAATATGAAGTATGGTTGATTTTATCAGCTTTATTTTTCATAGAATTAATATTGGTTAATAGTCTAGTTTTCTTTTAGAACGTAAGAAAACTAGGCTTTTTTATTTGGATTAATTATTGGAAATGTTAGATTTTAAAAATAAGGGAGGCGAATATTGTGAAAAAGATAGCTGTAATAAGCGCAATTTTAGAAGATCCTTCAGTCTGTCAGAAGGAATTTAACGAAGTTGTTGCGACTTTTAGGGGGAATGTACGAGGCAGAATGGGTATCCCCTTCGAGGAAGGAGTTTCTGTTGTCTCTATAACTGTAGTCGGTAAATTGGACGATATTAATAGTCTTACAGGGAAACTTGGAAATATACAAGGGGTTACGGTAAAAACTGCTATATCAAAAATGGAAATTTAAATATGGGAGTGATTAATATTAAATCAAAAGAAATCATTGATAAACTATCCAAAAGCAACAATGCTTCAAGAGAAGAACTTTTGTTTTTAATTGACAATTTGAACAATGAAGATAAGGAATACCTTGTGGAAAAGGCTCATGAAACTCGAATGAGGACATATGGAGACAGCGTTTATATGAGAGGTCTTATAGAGTTCACAAATTTTTGTAAAATGGATTGTGTGTACTGCGGTATTAGAAGAAGCAATAAAAATGCAGATAGATATAGATTAACCTACGAAGATATAATGGAATGCGCTGATATAGGTGATAAATTAGGTTACAAAACTTATGTGCTTCAAGGCGGTGAAGATCCTTACTTTACTGATGAAAAAATGGTTGAAATTATCAAAGGCATAAAAGAAAGATCCCCTAATAATGCTGTAACATTATCTTTAGGCGAAAGAAGCTATGAGTCCTATAAAAAAATGTTTGAGGCAGGTGCCGACAGATATCTTTTGAGGCATGAAACTGCAACAAAAGAACTTTATGAATCTTTGCACCCAGGAGCAAACTTTGAAAACAGAAGAAATTGTTTGAAAAATTTAAAGGAAATCGGATATCAAATAGGTGCTGGGTTTATGGTTGGAATACCAAATCAGACTAATGATGATTTGGTAAATGATTTAATATTTTTAAAAGAATTAGATCCTCATATGTGCGGAATTGGGCCATTTATTCCTCATAAAGACACTCCGTTTAAAAATGAAACAGCAGGAACAGTAGATAAAACTACAACAATGCTGGCTTTGACAAGGCTGCTTCTTCCCAATGTTTTATTGCCTTCAACTACTGCTCTTGGAAGTATTGATCCTACAGGCAGAGAAAAAGGAATAAAAGCAGGTGGAAATGTTGTGATGCCTAACTTGTCACCAACTAGAGTCAGAGAAAAGTACTCCTTGTATGATGGAAAAATATGCACTGGTGATGAAGCTGCCGAATGTAGAATGTGTATAGAAAACAGAATAAGGAAAGCCGGCTTTAGAGTTGAAGTAACAAGAGGTGACAATGTCCTTTGGGCAAAATCAAACAAAGTAAATGAAACTAGCAAAAATAAGGTAAAAGTTCATAACCTTATAATTAATAAGTTATAAAAGGAGATTTTGAATTATGTTTATAGATCATGAGTATATAGAAAGAATTTTAGACGAAGCAAAATCAGCCACTAAAGAGGATATTCAAAACATTTTAGAAAAAGCTAAAAAGAGAAATGGATTATCTCACGAGGATATAGCTGTTTTACTTCAAGCAGATGATAAGAATTTAAAAGAAATGTACAAGATAGCTGGAGATATAAAAAATTCTATATATGGAAAACGTGTTGTCATCTTTGCTCCACTTTATGTTAGTAATTACTGCGTAAATAACTGTGTTTATTGTGGTTATCAGCGTTGTAACAGCTTTAAGAGAAGAAAACTTACACAAGAAGAAGTTAAAGATGAAGTTAAAATACTTGAAAAAATGGGACATAAGAGATTAGCTTTAGAGCTTGGTGAAGATCCTGTTAATGCTCCAATCGACTATGTCTTAGAGTGTTTAGACACTATATACAAAACTCAAAATAGTAATGGAGAAATAAGAAGAGTCAACGTAAATATAGCTGCAACAACAGTTGAAAATTACAGAAAGCTTAAAAAAGCTAACATAGGCACATATATATTATTCCAAGAAACCTACCACAAACCTACTTATGATAAAATGCATCCAAAATCCATAAAAGGAGATTACAACTATCATTTAACTGCATTTGATAGAGCTATGGAAGCTGGTATAGACGATGTTGGTGGAGGAGTGCTTTTTGGTCTTTCCGATCCTAAATTTGAAGTTCTAGCTTTAATGATGCACAATGAGCATTTAGAGGAAAAGTTTGGTGTTGGCTTTCATACAGTTTCTTTCCCAAGATTAAAGAAAGCAAAAGGAATGGATTTAGAAAGTTTCCCAAATTTATTAGATGACAATATGTTTAAAAAAATAGTAGCAATTACAAGAATAGCAATACCATTTACAGGAATAATAATGTCTACCAGAGAATCTGCTGAGATGAGAAGAGAATTATTAAAATACGGAGTTTCTCAAGTAAGTGCTGGTTCAAGTACTGGTGTTGGTGGATATAAAGAAAGAGAAGAAGGCAAGGAAGATGAACAGTTTAAAACATCAGATGAAAGAACACCATTGGAAGTTCTAAAATCTCTTTTAGATGACGGCTATATTCCAAGTTACTGCACTGCCTGTTATAGAAAAGGAAGAACTGGCGAAAGATTTATGAAACTTGCAAAGTCAGGAAATATCCAATATGTCTGTGAACCTAATGCAATGATGACATTGATGGAATTTGCTTTAGATTATGGCGACAAAGAAATATTAGAAAAGTCCGAAACCCTAATTAAAAATGAGATAAACAATATTAAAAGAGATGATGTTAGAGAACTTGTAAAAAACAACCTTGAAAAATTAAAAAAAGGTGAAAGAGATCTTTATTTGTAATATGAAATAGGAGGTTCCCTATGAATACAGCTCCAAATTCAAACAGAAAACATATAGCTATATATGGAAAAACTAATTCAGGAAAATCTTCCTTGATGAACAGATTGTTGAATCAAGAAATATCTCTAGTTTCCGAATTAGAAGGTACTACTACAGATCCAGTCTTTAAGGCAATGGAGCTTATCCCAGTAGGACCAGTATTATTTATAGATACTGCAGGGCTAAATGACAACAGTGCTCTTGGAAAAATGAGAGTAAAAAAAACCTTGGAAATTTTAACGAGAACAGATTTAGCCCTCTATGTAATGGATAGCACTGATTTAGATTTTAGTTCCTATAAAGAAATGAAGTTAAAGTTTAAAAAGTACAATATTCCTTATATAACAGTTATAAACAAAATAGACACACTACATCCCGAGGAATTAAAAAAAATAAAATCACAATTCCAAGATGCTGTTTTTATATCCACATATGAAAATCAAGGTCTTGAAGAACTAAACGCATTAATTATAAATAAATTAGAAGATGCAGAAAGTGAAATTCCTATACTTGGAGATCTAGTTCCATACAATGGAAAAGTAATATTAGTAGTTCCAATAGACTCGGAAGCTCCAAAAGGTAGAATAATACTTCCACAAGTGCAGTGCATAAGAGATTGCCTTGACCATGGAATAAAAAGCTATGTTGTAAGAGATACCGAACTAGAGTCAGCTTTAGAAGATATCAAAGATGTTGATTTAGTCATAACTGATTCTCAAGTTTTTAAAAAAGTAGATGAAATTGTACCCAAAAATATGAAGCTTACTAGCTTTTCCATGTTATTTGCAAGACACAAAGGAGATATTAATGCCTTTGTAGATGGGGCAATTAAAGTTCGAAATTTAAATAGAGATTCTAAAATACTTATCTCTGAAAGCTGCTCACATAATGTATCACATGAGGATATAGGAAGAGTTAAAATCCCTAAGATGTTAAACAAATATACAGGGTTTGATCTTCACTATGAATATAGAGTTGGTCATGATTTTCCAGATGATATAGAAAAGTATGATTTGATAATTCATTGTGGAGCCTGCATGATAAACAGGAAAACTGTATTGAACAGAGTCAAGCTATGCAAAGAGAAGGGAATTCCTATAACAAACTATGGTGTTTTAATAGCATATTTGACCGGAATCCTTGATAGAACTATGTTAATTATGGATAACAATATTTAAATGCAAGTAAATGTTAACTCTTTACACTAGCAATTGATCTTATATCAATAAAAACTGTACCTCCAAATTCAGATAAAAAAACTGGCTTTTAGAGGTACAGTTTAGTTTTATACTATAATTTTACATCATAAATATCCTCAATAGGAAACTTGATAAAAGCATCATAAAGGCGCCGCCTATTCTAGATGAAATCTGTCCAAAAGGCATTAGTTCCATTCTATTAGCTGCTGATAATACAGCAACATCTCCTGTTCCACCCATGTTTGCCATGCAAAGTCCAGCGGTAACAGATGCCTCTATTGGATAGAAACCAACAAGTTGACCAACTACTGCAGTTCCTATTATAGCTCCTATTACAGTAACCAGTACAAGTATTACATATATTCCAGAGAATGCTTCAGCAATCTGTCCTAAATTTGTATAAGTTACTCCAACTCCAACTAAAAGTGCTGGTGTCAAATTAGTCATTATAAATCTAAACCATTGATAGCAACAAATCTCAAACTTTTCAGGCATTAGTCCTAAAACTTTGATAGCTGCAACTGATAAGATCATCCAAGCATAAGCATGAATTGATGGTACAAATTTAGCGATAATTGTCCCAACACAGAAGAATACAGTGGCAATCAAAAGCCCCTTACCTAAATTCTCAAATGTAACTAGTGCTTTATCTTTTAAATTTTCTTTTTCACTGTCAGATACATCATTTTTTACATTTCTTAAAAGCTGTCCTTCTCCAGATAGTTTTGGCATTTTTTTGCCTATCTTATTTAGTAACCCACCTAAAACTATAGCTACTGCATTTCCAAGCGCAACTGCGGGAACCATAACTGACAACAATTGTTCAGCACTTTGCCCAGTCTGACTTGCAAAAATTTGAGATAAAGGAACTGCACCTGCACCCATTCCTCCTCCCATTATTGGAATTGAGATAAAGAACATGGCTTCCTTTCCACCATATCCAATTAAGCTTCCAACCAAGTAAGTTAGTCCTAGCGCTGCTATAACTCCACCTATTATTGCTGGTAAATATCTTAAGGCAGCATTTATTAAAATTTTTCTGTTCATTCCCAAAATACTTCCTGTAATCAATGCAGCTATATAAAAATCTAAAAATCCATTATTTTTCATAAAGTTATTTACAATTGATACTGTACTTTCATTTATTATTCCAAAATAAACTAAAGCTGCTGATCCAAATATTACGACTATAGCTCCTCCACCTAAATAACTTCTAACTATAGGCATTCTATTTCCTATTTCATTAAGAATCGTACCTACAACTATCATAAAAGCAAATGCTCCTATCATTCCTTTAGGAAGTGTTCCAAACATTACAGAAACTATCACTACAATTGCAAGAACTCCAAACATATACCATGGCATTCCAAACAATTCATATGTGCTTTTCTTCTCATTGACATCAATCATCTTATTACCCCCATCTATTGTTGTTTTAGTAACACTAATTGTTTTATGTATTTATTGTAAACCTATTCATAATTAACTAACATATTAAATAACTTTTTACATAATAAAATAAATAAAAAAAGTTTTGTTATGATTTTAACAAAACTTTTCTTAAATATATTTTCAGTTTTCACTTAATTTGCAATATTTATATGTAGGTCGTCCTACTGTACCATATTCCAATTTTAATACTACCTCATTAATGTTTGTAAGATACTCCATATATTTTCTAACCGTTACTACCGAAATCCCTAAATCATTAGCTATTTCCTCAGATACTATTATCTTTTCTTCACTGCTTTTAATGTAGTTTCGTATATGCTGTAACGTTCTTTTATTCAAACCTTTTGGTATATTCATATCAGTTACAGACCTTCCAATGGTCTTATCAATATCATGTTGAGTCATTAATTTTTCACTTCCATGAAAAATCTGAAATCTATTTTTATAAGCATCTAAAGTATTCTTAAATCTTTCATATCTAAATGGCTTAATTAAATAATCTACTGCTCCAAATTTAAATGCTCTATCTATCATTTCAATATCATCTGCTGCTGTTAAGAAAAAAGCATCAACAAGGTTTCCATTCTTACGAATTTCTGTAAGAAGATCAATACCGTTTATTATAGGCATATAAACATCCAATATCAAAAGATCTACTTTTATAAACTTTAATTTCTCCATGGCCAAACTTCCATTAGAAGCAGTAGCTTTTACATTAAAGCCATCAATACTTTTAACATATTGACATATAATATCCATAACCATAGGATCATCCTCAACAATCATTACATCAATCATTTTAAATCCCCTCCTTAGCATTATATGGTATTATTACAGTAAATTTTGTGCTTACATTCTCAATAGAATCTACATATACATGACCCTTAAAATTGTTTATTGCTTGTTGTACTAAGTATAATCCTGTACCTCTATCGTCACCCTTTGTAGACACACCTCTTTTAAACATATGGTCTTTAATGTCCGCTGAAATTCCTGGTCCATTATCCTCAACTTCAATTTTGATATTTGTATCGTCTTCATATATAAATATTTTAATCCATCCTTCATTTTTCACGTCTTGTTTCAATGAATCTAATGCATTATCTATAAGATTTCCTATTATAGTTACCAGCGAATGACAAAGGACCCTATTGTGTATCTTATTGATATAGCTCTTGTTATATATATTTAAATCTATATTTTCTTCTCTACACTGATATATTTTTCCTATTATTAATCCACTAATAACTTCATCATTAATATTTTTCATAATATACTTTAATGTAGATTTTTTATTTTCCTCAATTTCTATTATGTAGTCTATAGCTTTTTCTACTTGCCCCATCTCTAAAAGTCCCATTATTACCTGAAGTTTATTAGAAAATTCATGATTATTCGCACGTAGAGCTTGTATCATCTGTTTTGCCCCCGTCAATTCTTCACCTAAATGTATTAATTGCGTTTTATCTCTAAAGCTAGCAACAGCTCCAACTACCTTTTCGTTTTCTATTATAGGTATTCTATTAGTGATTATAAGTTTGTCATTTATGGCCTGTTCCATATTATATTCTGCCTCTCCCCTATAAATAACACTCATTAATCTTGTATGGGGGATTACATTTTCTACAGATGCGCCTTTAATTTTTTTATCCGTAACTCCAAATAAATTTCTTGCACTTTCATTCATTAAAGTTATTTCACCTTTATTATTTATAGCTACTATACCTTCACGAATAGCTTCTGTTACGCTGCCATGTTCTCTATATAACTGAGCTAATTCTTCCGGTTCCATTCCAAGTAATATCTTTTTTGTATTTTTGGACAAGATTACTCCGCAAATGCTTCCAACAAACACACCTGTTATTAAAAATATCAATGACATGATGAATACTTCCTTTTGCTTTTCTCTAAAGGCTGTACGCATTGATCCTACTACTACATAGCCAACTTGAGTGTTTTCTTTATTAAATATGGGGACAAATCCTCTTATTGATATTCCCAAAGTTCCTTTATTTTCAGTTATATACTTTTGACTTTTAGTAATTACATCGATTTCATCTCCGCCAACCATTTTTGTTCCAATAAGCTTTTCATTGGGATGAGAATATCTTATTCCATTCATATCACATACTACAATAAAATCTATATATACTACATGTTTTGAAATATTGTTAGCTAGACTTTGAATTTCTCCTTTATATTCATTTCCCTCTAGCTCTTCGTGAACCAATGAGGTCTGAGCAACAGTGTCTCCAATATTCAACAAATTCTTTTCTAAATCATTGAAGTTCTTCTTCAAAATAAGTTTTGTTGTCAGTCCTGTAGTAATAATCGTAGAAAGTAATATGATAAAAATTATAGCTAGAGTCATCTTCGTCTGAAACTTAATCTTCATTGTTATCCTCTGATTCCGTAATTAATTATATGTTTCTTTAAATAAAAATAACATATAAAATACCATGTTATATAATATAAATTATACCATACTTTGTAATAAAAAAATAAACCCGAATACCAAAGTACTCAGGTTTATTCCACAGTTCGTCATATATAAATAAGTTAATTTAAAGATTAAACTTATTTAATTATAGAATATTGTCCATCTTCGACAGCCTCTATACATGAGTTGTAAAAAGCTTCTACAGCTTTTACCATGTATTCAAGGTCTTTAGCCCCTGCAGTTTCATAAGTTGAGTGCATTGCTAATTGAGGTAGTCCAATATCTACAGTATTTAAAGAAACTTGTGAGTTTGATATATTTCCTAAAGTTGATCCACCTAACATATCTGAACGATTAGTGAAACTTTGGCATGGAACATCTACAGATTCACATATATTCTTGAATATTGCAGATGAAACTCCATCTGTAGTGTACTTTTGATTTGCATTGTATTTTATTACAATACCTTCATTCATATACACTCTATTAGTCGGATCTGACTTTGAAGGATGATTTGGGTGAACAGCATGAGCATTGTCAGCTGATAGCATGAAGCTTGAAGCTACTGTAGTATAATAGTCCTCCTCACTTCTTCCCATAGCCATATTTATTCTCTTTAATGTATCATATAAGAAAGTTGAGGCAGCTCCCTGTTTTGTTCCACTTCCCACTTCTTCATTATCAAATACACAATATACAGATGCACTATTTTCTGACTGTCCCTTTAAGAAACCTTGAAGAGATGTAAATGCGCACTCTAAATCATCTAGCTTTGCACATAATATAAACTCTTCGTTTAATCCAGCAACTGTTCCATTCATTCTGTTGTATAAGAATAAATCTGTTCCCAATATGTCCTCTACTTTAACTCCTGCATTTTCTGCTACTAATTTTAAGAAAGAATCTTTTGCATCGTTGCTACCATAAAGAGGAAGCATGTCCACTTGTGCATTATAAGCATAGCCATCATTAGCTGTCCTATTCATATGGATAGCTACGTTAGGGATTACAACTAAATCCTTATCTATATTTACTAGATGAGTTTTAACTCCGTTTTCTCCCTTAACTAATATTCTTCCTGCAATTGATAATGGACGGTCAAACCATGTTGAACATAGCATTCCACCATATCTTTCAGTGTTTAATTGAACGTATTTACTATTTACCTCAAGCTCTGCATTTTCCTTAATCTTAAAAGTTGGTGCATCACTGTGGCTAGCTACTATATGGAAACTCTTGTAAGCCTTTGAAGGTATCTTAAAAGCTATTACAGAAGATAGGTTTCTAGTAACATAATACTTCTTTCCCACTTCTAAACTCCAAGTTTTTCCCTCCAAAAGTTCTACAAAACCTTCGCTCTTTAGCTGATCCTTAATTGCTTCTATAGCATGGAAACAGCTAGGAGACTTTTCAATAAAATTAAATAATTCTTTTACGTACTTTGAACTCATAATCTTACCTCCTATTTTGTAGATTGAACTGTATTTTTATTCTTCCTTTCCTTTTCAGCTAATTTAGGCATTATTAAACCTAAGCTTATTAGTATAAATGGTGTTACTATATTTAATACTAATTGGAATGGATCTTTTGAGTACATACCGCCTATACATGCAAACGCTGTAAATACAAAACACCATGCACCAAGTATCATCCCTAGAGTTCTGCTCTTAGTAAAACGATATTCAGCCTTGAATTTATCTCCAGCTTTCTTTAGTGCAATGTATGCTGCAAATACCCATAAGTAACGTAATGGCATACATACTGCATTTAATTTAACTAACCACTTAACCATAGCATCAACGCTTCCAATTCCAAAAGCAGATATTATGATTAAGATAGATACGATCAATGCTATAAGTTTGTTTCCATTAACATATGAACCGTATTTATTTTGAACAAACATCTTTTCAGGGATGTATTTTCTATCTGTGCTATCAAGTAAAATACGTAAAGGTGCATCTATTGATAGTATCAAAGTATAGATCTGTCCAATAAAGTTAGTTATAGCATATATTATAACAAATAAATTACCAACATTATAGTATCCGCCTAATTTTTGGAACGCATAATATCCTCAATTTGTTATATAATTATTCACTTTTTTCCTCCATTTTATTTTTATATATAGCTTTTCTCCTACCTTTTCAGCCCATATTTCATGACCCATTTTTTCTATTAGGCTTTTAGTTATAGCCAGTCCAAGTCCTGTATTCTGACCTGTTCTCATTCTATCTGCTGTAAAAAACCTATCAAATATTTTCGGAACATCCTCATCTTTTAAATCACAAACATCGTTAGAAAATTCTGTTAATACATATTTGCCTTCATTTTTTAGAACTATACAGAATGAACTTTTTGCATATTTTAATGCATTTTGCATCAAATTAGTAAAAATTCTTGCAATTCCCTGCTCATCTCCATTTATAAAATCTATATTTTCTTGTATATCTATTTTTGGTTCTAACCCTTTATTTTTTAAATCATCATAAAATAATGCTATGATTTCGCATAAATTTTCACTTAAATTTATATCTTCCATAATCATTCTATACTCATCAGCTTGAATTCTAGATAAATCATAAAAATTTGATATAAGTTCTTTTAATGTCGTAGAACGCCTCTCTATGATACTCATATATAGTTTCTTGTCGTCTTCATCAGTGTCATCATCCTCCAGAAGCTGCATATATCCCATTATAGACGTAAGCGGTGTTCTTAAATCATGAGACATATTTGCTATAGACTGTCTCAATTCTAAGTCCTTTTCCTTATACTTAAATTCTATATCCTTCTTAATTTTTATGGCATTATTAATCTCCATTATAAGTCCCTGTAGATTTTTATTTGGATAAGATACTTTAAGTAGTTCATTAGTATTACGTTTATTTATTTCAGATAAGTTCTCTCTTAACTTTTCTATTTCTCGTTTACTTAAAATTAGAAGGTTTATAGTAATACAAAGTAATACCATTAACCCTATTATAATAATATTTTGCATAACTAAAACCTCCATAAAAATCACTTTACTTCTGAATTTCTAAATACTAAATATCCAATAAAATTGAAGATTATAGCCGTTGCTATTCCAACTATAGCTACATTGATTAGTGCCTTGTTTCCTAAAGTATAATCGTTGAATATCTCTATTTGAGTATACAAAAGATAATCATTTAATTTGCTGAACTTACTCCATATTGTTGAAGCTAAAAATATGATAACTTTTTTAGATGATAGTATAAATATGGTGTAAGCAAATATTGCCGAAGTATTGTTTTTTATAATAACTCTTAAAGCATTGGACATCGCTAATGCACCTAAGAACACAGGTATTATAGCTATAAGTCTTTTTAAAAACTCATAGAATAAAGTATTATCATATCCATTTTCCCATTTTAATAAAGAGAATCCTATGAGAAATGATATAAAAACTACTGCACAAACTATAAGTGCCAAAATTATTTCTGATATACATTTGCTCAAATATATTTTCCCTCTCGATATATTTGAGGAAATCACATTCTTAAGTGTACCTTCTTTATATTCATCTTCAATGAAAACTGAAAATATAAATATTAAAATTAATATTATTTCTATACCCTTAGGTATCACATTAATTAGAACATATTCCTTAGATGCAGGATCATTTCCTATAGAGAGAAAAAACTGTACTAATATTGTAAGGAATCCTATTATTCCAGCTGCTAGATATCCAAATGGTCTATGAATAAATCTATATAAATCTGCCTTAACTAGATTAAGCATTTGCCTCCCCCCTATTTAGTCTCTTGTTTATTGAAAACAAACATTCCTAAAAGAGTAAATAATGTAGCATAGATTACTCCAATAGCAATCACCGGTATATAAGTACTTTTCTCTGCAAACGCATTTCCTACATAACCTATATTATAAGTTATTAAAAGCCTCTGTATCCATTCAACCTGCGGTGCAATGGTCTTTTTGAGGAGAAATATAACTACAGATATCTGAAGTATTATAAAATAATATATAACTGATACTACAGCTTCATTTTTTATTAATACACTTAGAAAGTTTATTAATGCTATCATTCCAACATAACCTACTGACACTACAGCAAACCTCATTAAAAAATCTCTAACTAGAGCCATGCTATATTCACTTCCCGCTTCAATAGTGCTAATCATTAAAAAGAAAGCTATAAGACTTACCACTGCCACTATGAAAGCTAATATCACTTGTACTATAAATCTGCTTAAAAATATCTGATATTTGTTTACATTGGAGGATAATAAATTCTTTATAGTTCCTGATTTCAAGTCATCTGTCATTACAACTGAAAACAGCATTAAACTATAAGTAATAAACGGAAATCCAAACCCTGCAACTTTGATAAAGGCTTCTCTAGAATACCCCTCTTTAGCTACTATAACATCTACGATTAAGTTCCCTTGAGATGAATATACGACAAAAGCCATAGCCGATATTAATGCCAAAAGTACAAAGTATATAAATGGTCTTTTGTAATATTTATAAAGCTCTGCTTTTATAAGCTTAATCATTTTTCTCCCCTCCTACAAGTTCTAAGAAGTACTCTTCTAAACTGCTTCCGACTCTTTCTAAAGAGGATACCATTACCCCTGCATTTAACAGCGCCTTATTCACTACATGAGGCTCATCCAAATAAGCATATACCTTAATTAAATTATTATTTAATACTTCATAGTCTTTGCACTTTAACTTTTCTTCTAATATAGCTGCAGCACTCTCAGCATCATCCACTTTTATAGATAAGCAATGCTTGCATCTCTCATCTAATTCTTGAGCTGATATCTCTTGTACTAATTTCCCATTATTAATAAAGCCATAGCAGGTAGCAAGCTGTGAAAGTTCCCCTAAAATATGACTTGATATTAAAATGGTGGTATTCCTAATCCTATTAAGCATCAAAAGTAAATCTCTTATCTCCTTAATTCCCATAGGATCCAATCCATTTATAGGCTCATCTAAAATTAAAAAATCAGGGCTCCCCATTATAGCCAATGCCAATCCTAATCTCTGCTTCATGCCAAGAGAAAAGCCTTTAAACTTCTTCTTTCCTGTATCAATCAACCCTACAAGCTTTAATGCTTCATCTACGCAATTCTTATCTACTATTCCTCTTTGGATTCTGTAATACTCTAAATTTTCTTTAGCTGTTAAGTATGGATAAAACGCAGGAGTCTCAACGATGCATCCAACCCTCGTATGCATCCTTATCCTATCTGGTTCATTATTAGCATCAAACAGTTCAAAATCTCCACTAGTTGGACTAGTTAATGATAGTGCCATTCTTATAAGTGTTGTCTTTCCTGCCCCATTCTTTCCAACTAATCCATATATGTCACCTTTTTTAACTGTCATACTAACATCAGTTACAGCAAGTTTATTTCCATACTTTTTGCTTATATTCCTAGTAGCAAGTATATTTTCTATCATAAAAATCTACCCTTTCTTAATTACTTAGTTTCTTTCTATAGGTCTATTCTAAAGGCAATAGACCAAGATACCTTAAAGAAAACATTAAGAAAGTCTTAAATTACTCCGCAAGTTTAAATCCTATTCCCCATACGGTTTTTATATAATCATTTTCTTTATCTATAGAAGCTATCTTATTTCTCAAATTACTTATATGTACATTTACTGTATTATCATCGCCCCAAAATTCATCATTCCATACATGTTCAAAAAGATTTGCTCTAGTAAATACCTTCTTAGGATTACTCATCAAAAGCTCCAATATTGCAAATTCCTTGGCTGTAAGCTGTAGTTCTTCGCCTCTAACTGCAACTCTGACTTCCTCCATATCCAATTCTATTTCTTTATATTTAAGTGTTTTCTTAACCTCTGCTTTAGAAAACTTGGTATATCTTCTAAGCTGTGCCTCAACTCTTGCAACAAGCTCTAAAGCATCAAATGGCTTGGTCACAAAATCATCTGCTCCAAGTTTTAAAGCATTTACCTTATCTTCTGAGCTTGTCTTAGCCGAAATTACTATTATAGGCATATTCTTTTTCTTTCTTACTTCCTCTATGATTTCCTCTCCAGTCATTCCGGGTAGCATCAAATCTAGTATCACCAGTTGAAAGTCAAACATATCAAGACACATCCTTGCTTCTGTACCTGAAAATGCCTGTCTCACATTAAAGCCATTCTTCATTAGAATCTTATTTATAAGTCTATTTATATCCTGATCATCCTCAACAACTAAAATATTTAACTCCTTAGACATCCGTTTACCTCAATTCCGTTTTATTCTACACATCAATTATAGCCAACATCTCTTAAAATTGAAAATAATTTATATTATGTCTGTCCAATAGTTCGAGGACCTAATATCTTTTATTAAATACGAAATTAGATAACTCTTAATTTTAAGGAAGGGGTATAGTAATGGATAGAATTTATTTTGAAAAATTTCTTTCTAATGATGATTTAACAGAAGCAGAAATGGAGTATATGTTATTACCTAACTATTGGAGACAAGGTTATGGAAGTGAGATTACAACGAAATTACTGAAAATTGCTAGAGAAGTAGATAGTATACAAACACTTGTAGCCAATGTGAAACCAGATAACATAGGTTCGAAAATAATATTATTAAAGACTGGTTTTGCACACTGCAAATTTTTCGAAAATCTTGATAATGGATCTCCCGTAGAAATGTTTAATAAAAATATTGTACACTAATATTAGATGATGATATACGTTTATTGAGCAAAACATATCGTCTCCAAACTGCAAAACAATAATATCAAATTTAAATGAAAAGTATTTTTAGAACTCAATATTTTTATGATTTATAGACAATTACAAAAGCCAGAAATACCTCTAAGTGTATTTCTGGCTTTTCTTAAATTTCATTTTATAATAAAGTAAGCAATATTCCAAAAGTCACAGTCATATATTAAAATTTCTACGAAGTCAGAAGTAGAAATCTCCATAACTTTTCACTATTAACTGCTCAACTTTTAATTTATTCTCTATTATCCTAAGAAAATCTCTAAATCATTTTCTACATTAGTTATACCAGCGATACCAAAATTCTCTACTAATACTTTAGCAACATTTGGTGATAAGAATGCTGGAAGCGTTGGTCCTAGGTGAATATTCTTTACTCCTAGATATAATAGTGATAATAATACAATTACAGCTTTTTGCTCATACCACGCTATATTAAATGCTATTGGAAGTTCATTTATATCTTGAAGTTCAAAAACTTCCTTTAGTTTTAATGCTATTAATGCAAGTGAATAAGAATCATTACATTGTCCTGCATCTAAAACCCTTGGTATTCCATTTATGTCACCTAAATTTAATTTATTATACTTATATTTTGCACAACCAGCTGTAAGTATTACTGTATCCTTTGGAAGGGCCTTTGCAAAATCTGTATAGTAGTTTCTTGATTTTGCTCTTCCGTCACAACCTGCCATAACAAAGAATTTCTTTATAGCTCCTGACTTAACTGCTTCCACTACTTTGTCTGCTAGTGCAAATACCTGATTATGAGCAAATCCACCTATGATTTCTCCTTTTTCTATTTCTGTTGGAGCTTTACATCTCTTTGCATGTTCAATTATCATTGAAAAATCTTTATCGTCTTCACTATTTCCTTTTATATGTGTACATCCCTCAAATCCTGCTGCTCCAGTTGTATATAATCTATCCTTATAGCTGTCCTTAGGTGGAACTATACAGTTTGTTGTCATAAGGATCGGTCCATTGAAACTTTCAAATTCCTCTTTTTGTTTCCACCAAGCATTACCATAGTTACCTGCAAAATGAGAATATTTCTTGAAAGCTGGATAGTAATGAGCTGGTAACATTTCTGAATGAGTGTATACGTCAACTCCTGTGCCTTCTGTTTGCTTTAAAAGCATTTCTAAATCCTTTAAATCATGTCCTGATACAAGTATTCCAGGATTGCTTCTAACCCCTATATTAACCTTAGTTATTTCAGGATGTCCATAAGTTCCTGTATTAGCACTATCCAATAATGCCATACCGTCTACCCCAACTTTACCAGTTTCTAATGTTAAAGCTATAAGTTCGTCTATAGTTAAGCTATCATTTAAAGTTTTAGCTAATGTTTCTTGCATGAATGCATTTACATCTTCATTATCATATCCTAAAGCATTCGCATGTTTCATATATGCAGATAGTCCTTTTAATCCATATATAATAAGCTCTCTAAGGCTCCTTATATCTTCGTTCTTTGTTGACAACACTCCAACCGCAAATGATTTTCTATCCATTTCTGACTTTGTAATAGCATTATATAATGCTGCTTCCGACAAGTTTTCTTTGTCATCTAATTGAGCTAATAATTCTTCTTTCACTCTTAATGTTTCTTTAACTCTTCCATAGAATACTTCATCATCAAAATTTGCATTGGTTATTGTTGTGAATAGATTTATAGTTATTAAGTGATTTACTTCAGCACCTACTTTTTTCCCTTCTTTTCTAAGTCTTGAAGTTACTTCTGATAATCCCTTTGTTGCATATATTAATAAATCTTGTATTCTAGCTAAATCAGGTGATTTTCCACACACACCAAACTGAGTACATCCTGTACATCCAGCTGTTTCTTGACATTGATAACAAAACATTTTATTTTCCATTGTTATACCTCCATTTTATTATTAGTTTTTAGATATTTTTATATCTTAATACATCCTAAAATCTTTACTATAACCAAAGTATATATATTTATCTTTTTTTAAGCGGTAACCTATGTTACAAAAAAATAAAAACTCATGATAATTTAAATATCATGAGTTTTAGATAAATTGTTAGTTATTCAAATATACTTTTTCTTAACATAGAAATAAAAAAAACCATCTCTTAATTGAGATGGTTTGGTGGCTCACCGGGGAATCGAACCCCGGACACCATGATTAAAAGTCATGTGCT
>ERZ781272.148-NODE-148-length-92438-cov-5.058550_pt1 | contig 92438 bp, 89 predicted proteins | sample MGYA00375850_ERZ781272 | MGnify/ENA primary metagenome ERZ781272 (study PRJEB29790, sample SAMN06051246) | human gut metagenome | host: Homo sapiens | place: USA: Cincinnati, Ohio | collected 2013-06-21 | study: EMG produced TPA metagenomics assembly of the Gut...
ACAAAAACCATTTTTGCAGTTCTTACCGAGTTGGTAGTTCCGTGTGTGGGGTCCCTCTGTAAGACAAAAAAATACCCCCCCGCCTGTGGCGGGGGCTTTTTGTGTGCAAGGTCGCTATGTCAAGCTGAACGGGAATCTGGTTTGGCAGATTGTAGATAATGAGCGTTACCGTGAGATTATCTCCTCATGGAATTTGGCCACTACCTCTCTGTCTGAACAAGGAGGTATTTTTCTTCACCTTTGATGGGACATCCGACTTCCAGGATAATCATTCTTTTAGATGAATTAAACACAAGGGGTTTGCCTGGAGAAATCGAGGATTGCCTCGTAATTTTGTCAAACGGGAAAGGATTATGTAAAAAAACAACAATTTTGATCAACTATTTATCTTAAAAAAGAAAAGTATTATAAAATTCACTTGATGTTTTCCGCCTGATTTGCTATTCTAAAAATATGATGCGGCTTTAATTTGAGTCATGGGAGGGAAATCTGTATGAGTCTAACCTTACTTGCCCCTGTCGGATCGGTACTGGCATTGTTGTTTGCCTTTTACCTGGCGCGCAAAGTTACCAGGGCGCCGGAGGGAACCGATTTGATGGAAAAAATATCCCTTGCGGTACGAAAGGGAGCAAATGCTTACCTAAAACGGCAGTACACAGGAGTCATCCTCTTTTTTGCCGTGATGTTTATCATCCTGCTGATACTGGCCCTCACCGGGTATCTGACGATGTTTGTTCCATTTGCCTTTGTGACCGGAGGATTTTTCTCCGGACTATCGGGATTTATCGGGATGAAAATTGCGACGGCGGCCAACGCCAGGACCGCTAATGCCGCAAGGAACAGCCTGAATTCCGGCCTGCGCATCGCATTTTCTTCTGGAGCGGTTATGGGATTTGTCGTAGTCGGGCTTGGATTGCTTGATATTTCCTTTTGGTATTATTTCCTTAAGTTCTGGTATTCCGACCCGGCACATCTGACGCTTGCGGCTGGCCAGTTGTTGGAGGACGCCCAGATACAGGCGATTACCTCCGCCATGCTGACCTTTGGAATGGGCGCCTCCTCGATGGCACTGTTTGCCAGAGTCGGCGGCGGTATCTTCACCAAGGCCGCAGATGTTGGGGCGGACCTCGTCGGAAAGGTGGAAGTCGGCATCCCGGAGGATGACCCCCGTAATCCGGCGGTCATCGCGGATAATGTCGGCGATAACGTCGGCGACGTCGCAGGAATGGGCGCGGATTTGTATGAATCCTATGTCGGTTCCATCATCTCCACCGCGGCCCTCGCTGTCGCAGGCGGATTTGGCTTTCAGGGTGTGACCATTCCAATGGTCATGGCGGCAATTGGAATCCTCGCCTCCGTCATCGGGACGTTCTTTGTACGCACCAAAGAGGGAGCAACTCAGAAAAACCTTCTCTCCGCCCTGCGCAGAGGAACCTGGATCAGTGCGGCTATTATCGCAGTTGCTTCCTTTCCGCTCATCTACTTTGGGCTGGGAAAAGAAAATATCGGGTTTTTCTTTGCCATTCTTTCAGGGCTGATTGCCGGAATCCTGATCGGCCTTACCACTGAGTACTATACTTCGGATTCCTACCGCCCGACCAGAAAGCTGTCCGGGACCTCGCTGACCGGTCCCGCGACCATCGTTATCGGCGGGCTTTCCCTTGGGATGCTCTCCACTGTTCTGCCGGTCATCATCGTCGGGGTGTCGGTTCTTGTGAGTTTCACGGTGTCCGGCGGAGCGGGGTCCATTGGGGATGTAAGCTTTAATCAGGGGCTATATGGCGTCGGGCTCTCCGCAGTCGGGATGCTCTCTACTCTCGGGATCACGTTGGCGACGGATGCTTACGGCCCGGTCGCAGACAATGCGGGCGGCATCGCAGAAATGGCGGGGCTTGGTGAAGAAGTTCGCGAACGCACGGATGCGCTTGATTCCCTTGGAAATACCACGGCTGCAACCGGCAAGGGCTTTGCCATTGGCTCCGCTGCATTGACGGCACTGACCCTGATTGCCTCCTTTATCGCGGAGGTCAAGGTGATTGATCCCAGCTTTGAGTTTAAACTGAGTATTATCAATCCCCCGGTGCTCATCGGTTTGTTTGTCGGCGGTGTGCTCCCGTTTTTGTTCGCCGCCCTTACGATGGATGCTGTCGGGCGTGCGGCGCAGAGTATTGTCATCGAAGTCAGACGCCAGTTTCAGGAAATCACCGGACTGATGGAGGGAAAAGCAGAGCCGGATTATGCTTCCTGCGTGGACATCTGTACGAAATCTGCGCAAAAGGAGATGATTCTCCCGGCCATTATCGCGGTTCTCTCACCGATTATTGTGGGCCTGTTGCTGGGTGTAAACGGCATCTGCGGGATGTTGGCGGGTGCCACTGTGACTGGATTTATCCTTGCCGTCATGATGGCGAACGCTGGCGGCGCGTGGGATAACGCGAAGAAATACATTGAAAGCGGAGCGCATGGCGGAAAGGGAAGTGAGGCGCACAAGGCGGCAGTCGTCGGCGACACGGTTGGTGACCCGTTCAAGGATACCTCCGGCCCATCCATTAACATTTTGATTAAGTTGCTTTCCATGGTTTCCATTGTCTTTGCGGGCTTTATTCTCGCGTTCCATCTATTCTAAACGGCTTTGTGTTCTTCTTCTCCTAAATCGCAGCCGGGCGGGTATCTCCTCCGCTGGGGGATACCCGCCCGGTTTGTGTTTTCCCTTGCGACGGCGCGGCAGCATGGACTTTGAGGAGTAGCTGAAGCAAATTCGGGAGAATTCCAATGAGAGGACAGTGCATCCGGACTGGGTTTGGCAAGCACCTTTTTCAATCGGCGGGAGTCGGACGTACACTCACAAAAAGAAGCAAACTGCCGGAATTTGAGTGAATTCTGCTTAGAAACCAGATCCCCCTCTCCGATGAGGATAGGGGGAAGGATGCTTTAAGCCTGAGGCTGTTCGGGCTCTTTTTCCTTGACGTAATGGACCTTTTGCCAGCTCTTGAGCCAATGTCCCTTCTTGTAATAAATAAAATAGCACAAGGAGGAAAGACCCCATGTCAGCGGGTAACAGACAAGGACCAGATAATATTCCTGCCAGATGGAAAGGATAATCGTCAGCCATAGAATTCGGACGATACACATGTTAAAGATGGAAATAATCATTGGTACTACCGCGTTACCGGCACCTCGGATGACGCCTGCGAGGATATCGTTAAAGGTAAACAGAAAATAGGTGCCGCCGAGTACGGTGATCGTCTGGATTCCATAGGCAATGACGTTTTCTTCATTGGAGAACAGGCCGATCAGCGGTCGTGAGAAGAGAACGGCGGTCCATCCGGCGGCAATCATAACAACCAGACCCATAATAATCGCCGTTTTGGTTCCCTTTTTCGCGCGTTCCATGTTTCCCGCCCCAAGGTTTTGTGCGGTAAAGGTGGTCATGGCAAGCGACAGGGCATTGAGCGGCATGTAGACGAACCCATCAATACGGTTTGCCGCAGAGTACCCCGCCATGGCGGTAGAGCCGAAGATATTAACCTTAGACTGGATGACAATGTTGGACAGGGAAATGACCATGGACTGAACACCGGCAGGTAAGCCAATTTTTGCAATGCGGATAAAAATTTCCTTATCAAAACGGATTTTACTCAAAATAAGCCGGTACTCATCCGTGCAGCGCACAAGATTGATGATGACCAGTATACAGGAGAGGAGCTGAGACAGGATGGTACCCCATGCCACACCTGCAACCCCCATCTGGAAGACACAGACAAACAAGAGGTTGAGCACAATATTGGCGATACCGGATATAATTAGGTAGTACAGCGGACGCTTGGAATCCCCGATAGCCCGCAGAATACCGCTGCCGATGTTGTATACCGTCAGGGTAATAACGCCGCCGAAGTAGATACGCAAATAAAGTACCGCCTGATCCATGACGTCATCAGGCGTATTCATCAGCTCGAGCAGGAGAGGAGAAACCAAAATTCCCAAGACACCGAGGACAATGCCGAACACCAGGGCAACCGCCATAGCGGTGTGGACACTTTTTTCCAGGTTCTCATGCTCTTTAGCACCGTAATACTGGGAGATGACAACACCGGAACCGGTACCCATCCCCATGAAAAAGCCGATAATCAGACCTGTCAGCGGGCCTGTCGCCCCGACCGCTGCCAGAGCGGTATGTCCGACAAACTGTCCCACAACCAGAGAATCGACTGTGTTGTACAACTGCTGAAACAGATTCGCCCACATAATCGGCAGGGCAAACATAATCAGCCGTTTCCAAATCGGGCCGCTGGTCAGGTCAACGACTCTTCCCGCCTTATTCGGCCCCTTTGTACTCTTCAGGATACCTTCCTTTGCTTCCAAACCGCAATACACTCCTTTGACATGTTGTGTCTGTAATGTGTGGATAACCGGGATGCGCCTAATATCCATACAACACAAACAGGAAAACCTCAAACAATTTAACTGTAACACAGGGGATATGGGCGGTGTCAAGCAAACCGAAGAAAACAAATTTACTTTTGGATGAAAGACGAAAAACAAATCATTATTTTATATATAGTGATGAATACATTTTGTACGAAAACAAGTTATACCAATTTTAATTCAATTGGACTTTCTTTTTTTCGTGTATATGGTGGGAAAAATTCATCTGTTTTTTATGGATAATACCAGGCATCAGGATTTGTCAGAATCTCTTATCCTCTGGGCTCAAAAGGGTTTGTCTTTGAGCGAACAACTCGATATAATGAGAACAGAGAACGGGAGGAGTACGGATGAAAATTTGTATCTGTAACACTGAACGGCAGCTTGAGGAATTGGCTACGCTGGCAAATGAAATCTGGCACGAATACTTTGTGGAGATTTTAAGTCCCCAGCAAATTGATTACATGGTGGAGAAATTCCAGAGCAAACAGGCGCTGGAAAAAGCGATCGATGAGTGGATATACCTATTTCCTGCTCTATGAGGGGAAAAAGCTCCTGGGATATTGCGGTGTCAGGCCGGAAGATGAACGCATGTTCTTGAGCAAGCTCTACCTGCATAAGGAGCAGAGGGGAAAGGGACTGTCCTCCCTGCTGCTTAGCAGGGCGATTGATTATACCAAGGAGCTTGGCAAAACCGCGATTTATCTCACCTGCAACAAGTACAATACACATAGCCTGGATGTTTACCATGCCAAGGGATTTTATCAGATTGATGCGGTCAAAACCGATATTGGAAACGGCTTTATCATGGACGACTATGTGCTCCAAAAGGATATTGTATAAGGAAATGTGCATACCGGCATCGCCGGCGGATGCCGAAAACAGCCTGTCCGAATTCCATTAGGACAGGCTGTTTCCGGTTTCCCATAGAAGACCGCATAAATAGAACAGTTACTCGATATCGCTTCCCTTGTGGGGCTTGGAAAGATATTCTTTCGCCGCTTTGCACCAGCCTTCCTCTGTCACATGGACAAAGGCCCGTTTGGCGCCGGGGGAGTACAGGTTAGAGCTGTCCGGGCAGCTCAGCGACGCAGGCTGTCCGGAAAAGGGAGGGCGTGTCCTTCCTCGTCAACAAGAGGTCCGAAGTGTATTTGCTGTCCATGGAACAGGTCGTGTATTGCCGCTGACCGGCTAAACGCAGGAAGGCAATCGTCGGCTGCGGAGAAAAATCCAGGTACCATGCAAAACGGGAGTCAGACAGCGGTGTGCCTTGCGAAACAAAGAAATCGAAATCCTTACGCACGATCATGCTGCCCACCAACATCTTTTGGGCCGGCCATGAAAGGAAACAAGTAAGATATCCATACAGTGTCAACTTCCTCTCCGCCCCTGCCGTTTGCTACGTGAGGGGCCGGCGTTCTTTGTGGAAAAGGGTTAGACTGCAAATAGACCAAGGGGCTGACTACGGCCACACCTGGGTTTGCCGGGGACCGGGTTGCAGCAAATCAAAAGATCTTTTTGCCCAGTAACTATTTGACACAGAAAAAGTTTTGGAATATACTTAACAAAGTTAACTAGACGAAAGGACTGCAATACACATGGAGTGGACAGATATGATGCATTATCAACAGCAGCTGCAAAAGATCATGCGGTCCCTGCTGCCCGTACGCAAATCTGCGCTGACCGTCAGTGAATGCGAGGTCTTGGCGCATCTGTATTTGCAGCCGGAGCAAAATACACCCGTTTTGCTCAGTCAGGGCAGCGGCATGAAAAAAGAGGCGGTGAGCCGTTGTCTGAAGGCACTTTATGAAAAAAACTGTATACGCAAACAGCGACAGACAACAGATGAGCGGAGCTATCAGTTGTTTATCACAGAAACCGGTCTTGTCGAATTGAAGAAGGGATATGAAAGTATTTTACAACCCTTCTACGATCTGTGGCGCAGTTCCGGTGAAGATTTTGAGGCATTTATGCATTACGCGGATAAACTCGCCGCACATATTGAGAAAGGACAGGAAAATACCCGTGACTATGAAGTTTTATGACGCGCTGCAGATGGATCCCGCCGTACTGAAACGGGAAATTGCTGCTTGTGAGACAAGGCGGGAGAAAATATATTACAGGATTGCCATGGCAGTGCGCTCTGCGCTGATCGTGGCCTTTGCTATCGTGTTTATCAGCCTGCTATCTGATATTTTTGGCACTGACAACACCCCCCTGGCGGTGGCATTATTTTGCATGATGCTGGGCATCCGCTTTGTCAATTTTGAGTACTGTATCGGCGACTCTCTCATAACCTTGGCGGCGGTGCTGGCCATTCTGGTGCTGGCTCCCAGCGCGGCGGCGGTGATACCGCCGGTTTTTTTGGTTCCGCTGCATTTTGCAGCCTTTTTTGCCCTGCTCTATATGACCACCCAGCGGCCTGAAATGGGCAACGGCGGCTTATACAGCTTTGCCTACATCTATCTGACAGGCAACCCGGTGGTTGGAGAGGCTCTCATTCGCCGCGGGCTATTGGCTCTGGTGGGCTATTTGATCTGCGGCACGATCCTGTTCGCCAAGCACCGAAATCAGCACAAAACAACTCGTTTTGTTCAAGTGATGCGGAAGTTTGATCTTTCCACGCCGATCCACCTGTGGCAGCTGCGTATGGCGCTTGGAGTGAGCCTGGTAATGACAGCCGGACAGGTGTTTGATGTGGAGCGGTTTATGTGGATGGGATTTGCCTGTGCATCGCTGCTGTCAGAATATCCTTACTCCGGAAATACGACCGTCCGCTTCCGGCAACGGATCGTGGGGGCGGTCGCAGGCTCCTGCGCGTTTTTTGTTCTTTATCTGGTAATCCCCGAAGCTTTCCAGCCGTTGATGGGGCCGTTGGGAGGGCTGTGTTTGGGCTTTTGCACCGATTATCGGTATAAGACGGCAATGAACTGCTTTGGCGCACTGATGCTGGGCGCCGGGATCTATGGGCTCCAGGGAGCGGTGGTCCTGCGGATCGTGGATACCATCCTTGGCGTGATATTTGGTCTGGTATTCGCTGCGATTTTCCACCGGCTGGCAGCGGTTAGAATTCTGCCCAATCCGGAAGGTGAGTAACGGATCATGAGAGAGGTGCCATCTGCTCCCGTGAGGATGTGCGCTCGGCCTGCCTTGGTTCGCCAAGGCGAGCCAAGGCAGGTGCTCAAACCCACAATTCCCATTTTGCAATCAACCCTTATTTTTTGTATAACAGAAAACGAGGAAAGTAAAAACTCAAATGTTTCTTTTGTACATTTTATCCAGTGTACATTTTGATTCTTTATATCCCTAGAGATAAGAGAGCTGGATGTGGTTCAAATCGCTCAAGTGGCTGCTGTCAAAAGAGCAGCAAGCATGGACATAATGTATTTTTGAAAACAGAATACATTTTGCGTTTTCATTTAGACTTGTACAAACAGCCCAAAATAACAGGGACCCCCCCGCACATTGCCCAAACGGGAATGCACGGGGGGGTTTTGGCTTTCAGATATAGACCTCCACGGTCAAATCATGCCATTTTGACGGTTTTATGCCGTATCCATGGGATTTATAGAAGGTTTGCGCCTCGTCAAATCCAATGGTGAATGACAGGACTCTTACTTGCGGGGGTTCTTGATGTTGGCCTGAGCGGCAGCCAGACGAGCGATAGGCACACGGAACGGAGAACAGGAGACATAAGCGAGACCAGTTCTGTGGCAGAACTCTACAGAGCTTGGGTCGCCGCCATGCTCGCCGCAGATACCGAGTTTGATATCCGGACGGGTGGATTTGCCGAGTTTGCAAGCCATATCAATGAGCTTGCCGACGCCGTTTTGGTCAATCTTTGCAAACGGATCGTTCTCGTAAATCTTCTTATCATAGTAGTCGTTAAGGAACTTACCAGCGTCGTCACGGCTGAAGCCGAAAGTCATCTGAGTAAGGTCGTTTGTGCCAAAGCTGAAGAACTCAGCCTCTTTTGCGATTTCGTCTGCGGTAACAGCAGCACGCGGAATCTCAATCATGGTTCCGACTTTGTAGTGGAGGTCAGAACCAGCCTCTTTGATGAGGGCATCAGCAGTAGAAGTAACGATGTTCTTGACATACTGAAGCTCTTTGATATCGCCGACAAGCGGGATCATGATTTCCGTGAAGTTGTTCCAATCCGGATGTTTCTTCTGAACATTCAGGGAAGCCTCGATGACAGCTCTGGTCTGCATTTCAGCAATTTCCGGATAGGAAACAGCCAGGCGGCAGCCACGATGGCCCATCATCGGGTTGAACTCATGCAGGGAGGAGATGACATCCTTCAGGTCAGAGACCTCCATGTTCATCTCTTTTGCAAGCTCAACAATATCGTCCTCTTCGGTCGGGAGGAACTCATGCAGCGGAGGATCCAGGAAACGGACGGTAACAGGCAGTCCGTTCATAGCCTCATAGATCGCCTCAAAGTCGCCTCTCTGCATCGGGAGGAGTTTCGCAAGGGCGTTCTTTCTCTGCTCAACAGTCTTGGAGACAATCATCTCACGAATTGCCTTAATTCTGTCAGCTTCGAAGAACATGTGCTCGGTACGGCAAAGGCCGATGCCCTGTGCGCCGAACTCGTAAGCCTGTTTTGCGTCCGCCGGGGTATCGGCATTGGTGCAAACCTTGAGCTTTCTTGCTTTATCAGCCCAGTTCATCAGTCTCTCAAAGTAGCCGGAGATGGAAGCCTCTACAGTCGGGATTGCCTCGCCGTAGATTTTACCGGTGGAGCCGTCCAGGGAGATGTAATCGCCCTCGCGGATGGTCTTTCCGCCGAGCTCAAAGTATTTCGCCTCTTCGTCGATTTTGATATCGCCGCAGCCGGAGACACAGCAGGTACCCATGCCGCGCGCAACAACTGCTGCGTGAGAGGTCATACCACCGCGGACGGTGAGGATACCCTCAGCAACATGCATGCCTTCGATGTCCTCCGGAGAGGTCTCAAGGCGGACAAGGATGACTTTCTCGCCCTTATCAGCCCACTCAACAGCATCTTCTGCAGAGAAGACAGCTTTACCGCAGGCAGCACCCGGGGAAGCCGGGAGAGCAGAGCCGATTTCTTTTGCAGCTTTTAGAGCAGCCGCGTCAAACTGTGGATGGAGCAGGGAATCGAGGGATCTCGGGTCGACCATCAGGACAGCCTGATCCTCGGTAATCATGCCCTCGTCAACAAGGTCGCATGCAATTTTCAGAGCAGCGGCAGCGGTACGCTTACCGTTTCTGGTCTGGAGCATGTAGAGTTTTTTATTCTCAATGGTAAACTCCATGTCCTGCATGTCATGGTAGTGGTTTTCCAGAGTATTGCAGATGTTGACAAACTGCTCGTAAGCTTCCGGAGAAACATCCTTGAGCTGGTCAATGGTCTGTGGAGTTCTAACGCCTGCAACGACGTCTTCGCCCTGTGCGTTCATCAAAAACTCACCATAGAGCTTCTTTTCGCCGGTTGCCGGGTTTCTGGTGAATGCAACGCCGGTACCGGAGGTATCGCCCATGTTGCCGAATACCATCATCTGAACGTTAACGGCAGTACCCCAGGAAGAGGGGATATCGTTCATTCTTCTGTAGTAGATTGCACGTGGGTTGTCCCAGGAACGGAAGACCGCTTTGACAGCGCCCATCAGCTGCTCTTTCGGGTCAGACGGGAAGTCTGTTCCAATTTTGTCCTTGTATTCCGCTTTGAACTGGCGGGCAAGCTCTTTAAGGTCGTCCGCGTCGAGCTCGGTGTCGAGTTTGACGCCCTTTTTCTCTTTCATCTCGTCGATGAGTTTCTCAAAATAGCCTTTGCCGACTTCCATAACGACGTCAGAGTACATCTGGATGAAACGGCGATAGGAGTCGTAAGCGAAACGCGGGTTGCCAGTCTTCTTTGCAAAGCTCTCGACAACGACGTCGTTGAGGCCGAGGTTGAGGATGGTGTCCATCATACCCGGCATGGAAGCGCGAGCGCCGGAACGGACGGAGACGAGCAGCGGGTTTTCGGGATCGCCGAACTTTTTGCCTGCGATCTCTTCGAGTTTGCCCATGTACTCAAAGATTTCAGCCTGAATCTCATCGTTGATTTTGCCGCCGTCAGCATAGTACTGGGTGCAGGCTTCGGTGGAAACGGTGAAGCCCTGCGGGACAGGCATGCCGAGGTTGGTCATTTCGGCAAGGTTTGCACCTTTCCCGCCGAGGAGCTCTCTCATGGAGCCGTTACCCTCGGAGAAAAGGTATACGAATTTTTTGCCCATTGTAATCTACCTCCTGAATTGTAGTAACGAAGGAATCCTTGTCCGCTTTTTTAACTCATACGAATAAAAAGCAGAACAAGACACAGCGGAACGGCACGGCCAGCCCGCATGTGTTACTTCATTATACCAAACAGCGTAGGATTTTTCTATATTTTCATTGATATTTTCATAAAAAAATTCTAACTTTTGGCGGATTCGCAAGTTTTAACCAAAGATTTCTTCAAAGGCTTGCAAATAATAATAAAAATTGCAATAATAATGAATGGATCAACATGGAATATACAGGCTAAAGTCGGCGGCGCGCACAGTGCGTGCGGTTCGCCGAAACAAGGCCCGGAAAACCAGTCGGCGGACAGACCGTCGCGATGCGCGGGAACGGACGGTGAAAATCGCCCGCTTATTTCCTGCCCTGTTTTGTAATGGAGGAATCTTTGTGAAAAATGTATGCGCAGTCATCCTGGCGGCCGGAGACGGCAAGCGTATGAAATCGGTCAAACCGAAGGCGCTCAAGGAAGTCCTGTTCAAACCGATGCTCAACTGGGTGATTGATGCGGTGAAAAAAAGCAGCATTGAACATATCGCGGTTATCGTCGGAACCGGTGCAGATATGGTACGGGAATGCCTTCCCAAGGGAGTTGTCTCCATCGAGCAGAAAGAACGTCTCGGTACCGGTCACGCAGTCATGCAGGCACGTGAGTACATTAAGAAGACGGGGTGCGAGAGCGTCATTGTCCTGACCGGGGATGCCCCGTTTGTCGATTCCGACGCTATCATGGGCTCCTATGACCTGCACGAGAAGACAAGAAGCGCCGCTACGATTGTTGCCGCGGATGTACAGGATCCAACCGGCTACGGCAGAATTGTCTGCAACCAAATCGGCAATGTCCTGGAAATTGTGGAACATAAAGATGCGAGCGATGAGATCCGCCGTATAAAAACGATCAACTCCGGGACCTACTGGTTTGAATCCGAAGCGCTCCTCTGGTCGCTCGAACGCATCAAACCGCAGAATGCACAGGGAGAATACTACCTGACCGATACTATTAAAGAGATGATTTCCTCCGGGCGCATTGTCTCCAAGTTTACGGCCAAAAACGGGGATGTCGTCATGGGGGCAAACGACCGCAAGGGGCTGTATGTACTCAATGAGATTGCACGCAAAAAGGTGATTGACCAGCATATGACAAACGGCGTCACCTTTATTGCACCGGATTCCTGCATGGTCTCCTCGGATACCACCATCGGCGCGGATACAGACATCCTGCCGGGGGTTATCATCAAAGGGCATACGGTCATCGGAAGCGGGTGTACCATTGGGCCGAACACGGTGATTGAGGACTGCGTCATCGGGGACGGCGTGACCATCAATGCAAGCCAGGTCTATTCATCTAAAATTGAGGATGAGGCCATGGTTGGGCCATTTTCCCACATCCGCCCGGGCAGCCTTATTGGAAAGCGGGTGCAGCTCGGAAACTTCGTGGAGATTAAAAATTCGATCATCGGGGAAGAGACAAGTGTCAAGCATCTGACCTATATTGGGGACAGCGACGTGGGGGCGCACGTCAATATTGGCTGCGGCTGTGTCACCGTCAACTACGACGGCAGGGAAAAACACCGTACGATAGTCGGCAACGACGTCTTTGTCGGCTGCAATGTCAGCCTGGTCGCTCCGGTGCATGTGGGGGACGGGGCCTATATCGCGGCAGGCTCCACCATCACCGAAGACGTGGAAAAGGGAGACCTTGCAATTGCCAGAGCCCGCCAGGTCAACAAGAGCGGCTACGCCGCCGAGATCATCAAAAATGGCGTAGAAGTTATTAAGAAGGAAGAAGCCAGGGAATAAAGGAATGTCCCCTGTAATCGGGAGGGGTTTACAATGGCGGACTGTAAGATTTCCGAGCTGATGGAGATACAAATTCTTTGGGAGCTCCACCGGGAAAAATGGGATCCGATGAAGCCGGAGTATGCCCGAAACACGCTGCTCTAAATGGTGGAGGAGTTCGGAGAATGTATTGCCATTCTCAAAAAGCAAGGAGATAGAAAGAGAAATCCCCTAGTGCGCGCCGCCTTTGCGGAAGAGATGTGCGACGTGATACCTATTTGGATGCCCTGCTCCACTTTGGGATTACTCCACAAGAGATCTCCGAAACTTACCTTGCCAACCACTGGTATGACACGGGACGACCAGGCGGAGGATGAGGCGCTGGACTTTCACCCTGCACAGATGTCATTCGATGATTAAGCAAGCAACAGTTTTATTATTACAGCAGGCACCCCCTATCCCGTGCGGATTTGGGGTGCTAAACTGCGCTTTCCCGACAAGACGGCGTGCTACAATACAGGCAGGACAGCAAGGTGTTTTCTGCTGGGACAAACTGCCGCAGATTCCCCGAGAAACAAGAAGAACAAAGGAGAGCAAGAGATGTTTGCAAACTGGAAAAACCGGCTGCGCGGTGTATCCGGCCCGGTGGAATATTTGATTGCAGGGCTTGGCAACCCGGGCGAAAAATATGAGATGACCCGCCACAATGCGGGTTTTTTGTGTCTGGATAAGCTGGCGGAGGACTGCGGCGTCAAAATCGATCGCCTCAAATACCACGCGCTGTGCGCGGATACGACGCTTGCAGGGCACAGGGTTTTGCTGATGAAGCCGCAGACCTTTATGAATGCGAGCGGGGAAGCGGTAGCCGAGGCGGCCCGCTTTTATAAGATTCCACCGGAGCGTACCCTTATCATTTTTGACGACATCTCGCTCGACGTTGGCAAGACGCGCATCCGTCGAAACGGTACGCACGGCGGGCACAACGGGATCAAGAGCATAATCGCCTGCCTTGGTTCGGATAAATTCCCGCGCGTGAAAATCGGTGTGGGAAAGAAGCCTCATCCAGATTATGATTTGGCGGACTGGGTGCTATCTTCGTTTAAAAAGGAGGAGCTTGAGGGGCTGAAAACCGCAGTGGAGCATGGAATCGGCGCGGCAAAGCTGATTGTGGAAGGAAACATCGATGAGGCGATGAACCGCTTCAACTCCTGACGCTGTATTTCAGCCCGGAAGAGGAACGATTTTATGAATGTAACAGACGGAGGGAAGGCATGAAATTATACGAAAAACTCTTTGAGCTGGTTGGGGATTTTGAGGGGCTGCAAAGGGCAGTAGAAGAGGGCAGGACGCCTGCCTATCTCTCCGGGCTTTCCCAGGTGCACAAGGCGCATCTGTATGCGGCCCTAAGCGGGAAACTGAACAAAACCGCATTGATCCTGACTTCGGATGAACTTGCGGCAAGGCGTATCTGCGAGGATGTAAACGCCATGACGAAGCCGGGCTCGGCTGTGCTTTTCCCGGCGCGGGATTTTACCTTCCGCAGCGTGGACAGCGTGTCCAAGGAATATGAGCAGGCGCGTATTTCCGTGCTCTCCAAGATTTTATCCGGGGACTGTGCCTTTGTGGTGGCGAGTATTGAAGCGGCGATGCAGCATACCATCCCAGCGGAGATCTTAAAGGAGCGCTCAGTGGTCTTGAAACAGGCGCAGGAAATCAGTATTCAGGCGATTGTGGAAATCCTAGTGCGCGCGGGCTATGTCCGCCGCCCCCAGGTTGAGGGGATCGCCCAGTTTTCTGTGCGCGGCGGCATTTTGGACTTTTATCCGCCCGACTATGCTTCTCCGGTGCGTATGGAGTTTTGGGGAGATGAAGTTGACACAGTCTCCCTGTTTGATTTGGAAACCCAGCGCCGCACAGATTCTGTGGACGAGGTGCACATCACCCCGGCCAGCGAGGTGCTCATTGAATCAAACGCCGGAATGGCGGAGAAAATCGCCGCCTTTTCCAAAATGCTGAGAGGGAAAAACGCCCAGGCCGTACGCGAGCATTTGGAGAAGGACATCGAGCGCCTGAACACGGATTTGGAGATTCAGGGCATTGACCGGTACCTTCCTCTCGTCTATGAGAAACCATCGACCATCTTCGATTACCTGAAAGACGCGCAGATTTTTGTAAGTGAGTATACGGAAATCAAGGAGGCCGCCAGGGCCTATACCTGGCAGCTCTCTGAGGATCTTAAGGCCCTCTTTGAAGAGGGCGTGCTGTGCAAGGGGCTCGACTGCTTTACCTGCACCTTTGCGGACGTCCAGAGTTACTGCGAACGAAACGGCGCAGTGTTTACCGATACCTTTGCACATACGGTGGACAATGTCTCCATCCGATCGGTGTTCGGTGCAAACGCGATCCAGCTTTCCACCTGGGGCGGGGAATTTTCCCTGCTGGTGGACGATTTGAAGGCATATCTGGCAAGGGGATACTGCTGCGTCGTGCTCGCGGGAACTCTCCGGGCGGCGCAGGCGTTGGTAACGGATTTGCAGAAGCAGGGCCTGCCTGTGGATTTTGCGGAGGATTTAAAAAATATTGTTTTGCGCCGCGTCTTTGTGCTGGAGGGGAATCTCTCCTCCGGCTTTGAATACCCGGAAGCCCACTTTGCCCTGATTTCCCATCAGCGCACCGGGAACACCCAGAGAAAAAAACGCCGCGCAAAAAAAACCGGCGAAATGATAAGCAGCATCACGGATTTAACACCGGGAGATCTGGTGGTCCATGTCTCCCACGGCATCGGCGTGTTCTCCGGTATCCACAAGCTCGATTTGCACGGCGTGGTCAAGGATTACATCAAAATCCGCTATGCCGGGGAGGACACCCTGTACGTCCCGGTCACTCAGCTCGATTTGGTCTCCAAATACGTCGGGGGCAGGGATGATAAATCCGTCAAGCTCAATAAACTCAACTCTGCGGAGTGGAGCAAGACGCGCCAGCGCGTCAAGCGCGCGGTCGCGGACATGGCGGACGAACTCATCAAGCTCTACGCCGAACGCGCGCAGGCCAAGGGCTATGCGTTTGGCGAGGACACCGACTGGCAGCGGGATTTTGAGGAGCGATTCCCCTATGAGGAGACGGATGATCAGCTTCGTTGCATCGATGAAATCAAGGCGGATATGGAACGCCCGCACCCGATGGACCGCCTTTTGTGCGGGGACGTAGGCTTTGGCAAAACGGAAGTCGCCCTGCGCGCAGCCTTCAAATGCGTGATGGATTCCAAGCAGGTCGCGATTTTGGTTCCGACGACGATACTGGCCTTCCAGCATTACCAGACCATGCTGCGCCGCTTTGAGGGCTTTCCCATCAACATCGAGCTGCTCTCCCGTTTTCGCACCAAACAGCAGCAGGAGGCCATCGTCCGCAAGCTGAGGAGCGGGGAAATCGACATTGTGGTCGGCACTCACCGCCTGATTCAAAAGGACGTGAAATTCAAAGATTTGGGGCTTGCTATCGTCGACGAGGAACAGCGTTTTGGTGTCGCGCACAAGGAACGGTTTAAGGAGCTGTTTCATGGCATCGATGTGCTGACTCTCTCCGCGACGCCGATTCCAAGGACACTGAACATGGCGATGTCCGGTATCCGCGATATGTCGGTCATCGAGGAGGCGCCGAGCGACCGGCATCCGGTGCAGACTTATGTTATAGAACAGGATATGGGCCTTATCGGGGAGGCCATCAAGCGGGAGCTGAGGCGCGGCGGGCAGATTTACTACCTGCACAACCGCATCGAAACCATCGACCAGTGCGCTGCGCGCATTGCGGAGACGGTGCCCGATGCGCGCATCGCCACCGCGCACGGGAAGATGGGGGAGGAGCAGATTTCCGAGGTCTGGCGCAGGCTGATGGAGCATGAAATCGACATCCTGGTGTGTACCACCATCATTGAAACCGGCGTGGATGTGCCCAACTGCAACACTCTCGTCATTGAGGACGCGGACAACATGGGGCTCTCCCAGCTCTATCAGCTGCGCGGGCGGGTCGGGCGCTCCAACCGGCGGGCGTTTGCCTACCTCACCTTCCGGCCTGGCAAGTCCCTGACGGACGTGGCCACCAAGCGGCTGTCCGCCATCCGGGAATTTACCAAGTTTGGCTCCGGGTTCCGCATTGCCATGCGGGATTTGGAAATCCGCGGTGCGGGAAATATCCTTGGCGCACAACAGCATGGGCATATGGAATCCGTGGGCTACGATATGTACCTGCGCCTGCTCTCCGAGGCTATCAGCGAGCGCAAGGGTGAGAAAGTGGTAAAACAGGAGGACGAGTGCCTCATTGATATTCGTATCGGCGCGCACATCCCGGAAAGCTATATCAGCGATCTGAGCCAGCGCATCGATATTTACCGCAAGATAGCGTCGGTCAAAACAAATGAGGACTCCATGGATGTCTTTGACGAGCTGATCGACCGGTTCGGCGAGCCGCCGCAATCCGTCAAGGGTCTTGTGGATGTGGCGCTGCTGAGAAACATCGCCTCGTCGCTTTCCATTTACGAAATCAGCGAACGGAATGATACGCTGATCTTATATCCGCGCACGCTGGATATGAACGCGGTCGGCGCGCTCGTGCAGGCGTTTAAGCCCCGCGTGATGGTAAACGCAGGGACAAAGCCGTACCTTTCCGTTAAGCTGGCCAAAGGTGAGGACACGCTCAAAACCCTGCGTAACGTTCTGACCACCATGCAGCAGGCGGGGCTGGAAGACCGGCAGTAAGATGTGGAAACTGTGAACTTTCGTGCCGTTTTATGGACATCGCGGCAAAATCCGTGTATAATCGTATCGATATAAAGCAATCCAAAAGACTTGGAGGAATCAGGATGAAGAAATGTTCCAGGGCGCTGGCCCTTTTGTTCACATTTGCGATGGCGCTTTCGCTCGTTTCCTGCGGCGGAGATTCATCGTATATCGCAACGTATAAGGATGAAAAAATCCCGGCGGGCGTGTATCTTTACCAGCTTGTGAATGCGACACAGTCGGCATACGCCAAAGTGGAAGATTCCAGCAAGGACGTGCTGAAGCAGGACATTGACGGGCAAAACGCCGCCATTTGGATTGAAAAAACCGCTCAGCAGGAGATGAAACGCTACCTCGCAGTGGAACGGGAGTTTGAGGAATTGGGCTTGACCCTAAGCTCCGACGCAGAGAATGCGGCGGCAACCCAGGCCAATACGGACTGGACCAATTATGGGGAATGGTATGAGAAAAACGGAATCTCCAAGGATTCCCTGACGCAGGTCTACCGCAATTCTGCGAAAAAACAGCAGGTGTTCCTCACTTACTATGGCGAGGGTGGTCAGAATGCCGTCTCCGAAGAGGAACTGAAAACATACTTTGCGGATAACTTTGTCAAGGTAAAATATCTCGGCGTTTCCTGGGACACCACTAAGACCGGGGACGAGCTGACAGCTGCCAAGGAAGAGGCGAAAAAGACCGCAGAGGAATACCTGTCCCGGGCAAAAGACGGCGAGAGCATGGATGCACTGATTCAGGACTACTCAAACCAGCAGAAGGCGGAAAATGCCTCCGAAGGCGATAATGTCTCGATTGTTGACCCGGCCGGGGTGGCGGAGGACACCTATGCCACCTTCCTGTCCAAGGACGGCGGAACCTCCTTTGGCGAGCAATTTGCCGCGCGCATGAAAGATATGAATGCCGGCGACATCGAAGTGGTCGAGGGTACGAGCAAATACTATGTGCTCGCCAAATACGATGTGCTGGAGAAAGAGGATGACTTTGCTTCCCGCCGTACCTCTCTTCTTCAAAAGATGAAGGGCGACGAGTATGAAGAAAAGCTCGATGAAATCGCGGGCGGGATGGATATCACGCTCAACGAAGCGGCCGTCAACCGATACACCGCAAAGAAAATCAAATAGTCTTCTCCAATTAACAATACCGCCCGCAAAGCTTTGCAGGCGGTATTTCTTTGGAGTCAGCTATTTTTGTGACTAATTTTTTCCCGGACAAATTTGCGTTTAAGTGCAGTCCAGTCAAAGGGGATGAGCGGATAGAGATAGCTCCTGCCGGAGATATCCCGGTTGAAGAGGATGCAAATCAGCTCGAAGACAAGCCCTGCGCCAAATCCCCAGTATCCGAAGAAATTGGTGAGAACCAGCAGCAAAATGCGCCCGAACTTAAAGGCGTAGCCCAGCTCAAAGTCCGGCTGGGTAAAGATGGCGGTCGCGGTAAACGCGGAGAACAGAATAGTATCCGGGACGAAAATGCCCGCCCGTACGGCGAATTCCCCAAGCAAAAGCGCGCCGACAATGCTCAGCGAACTGCTTAAGATATCCGGGGTGTTGACGGACGCCATCCGCAGCCCGTCCACGGCAAGCTCAAGCAGGAGCAGCTGGACTATAACAGGCAGGCCGTTTGGTTCCCGAATCTGCAAAAAGGACATCCACTGTGGAAAATCCCCCGGGTATTTCAGGTAGAGCAGCCACAACGGAGTCACCACCAGGGTGGACAGGAAGATGACAAGGCGGATAAGGCGCATATAGGTGCCGGTAACGGGGGGAAAATAAAAGTCATCCGCCTCTTCAAAGAAATCGAAAAAGGAAGTCGGTAAAATCATAACCGACGGGGTGTTGTCAATGAGGACGAGCAGTTTCCCCTCCTGTACACAGGCGGCGGCGACGTCCGGACGCTCGGTATAACGTACTTTCGGCAGAGGATTGAACCATTTGGTGTCCACCAGCACCTCCGCTAGGCTTTGCATGGTCATCGTCAGGGAATTGACGCTTAAATCCTTGATTTTTTGCTGGATTTTTGCAAGCAGCCGTTTGTCTACCTTGTTGTCGAGATAGCATAGAACGACGTCGGTCTGGGAGCGTTTTCCGACTTTGGTAATCTCCATCGTCAAATGAGGGTCGCGCAGCCTGCGGCGGATGAGCGCAGTGTTGAAGACAACTGTCTCCACAAAGCCTTCATGAGAGCCGCGCAGGACTTTGTCCTTGTCCGGTTCCTGGATGCTGCGCTGGGGATAAGTCCTGGAGTCGATCAGAATGCACTTGTCAAAACCCTCCAAAAACATGCCGGTGTTGCCGGAAAGGATATCCACAATGATATCGTCGACCTTGTCCTTGGCCGCAACCTCGACGTAGGGGACAAATTTTTCCATAAAATCCTCCGCCGTGGCGATATCCCGCATCTCCTCCGGGGTGATTTTCATCATGAAGTCCATCATCTTTGCAAACACCTCGTCCTTGATGAAGCCGTCTACAAAGAGGATGGTCGTCTGTTTCCCCCCAATGAGGATTTCCCTGGTGACAAGGTCGAAGCTCTTGTCCGTACTCATTTTTGCAAGCACCTGTTCGAGCAAGGCCGATTCCCCCCGCTTTTCCTTTTTCTATAGTGTGGATAAAATCGGCAATTCTATTCATTCTAATTGTACCCGGGAATATGGCCAATGCCTGAAAGCACGCGCCGAGATTGCGCCCTTACTCCGGCGGCGGGATTTTTACAAAGGGTTGGATGCACCGTCAGTATCCGCAGTATGTTTCAACTCGAGGATAAATACACCCGCTCGATGGGGATGCAGTACCTTGATGGAAACGGCGAGCTGAAATATCCGGTCAAAGTTCCGCTCGAAGGCGCGGCGCAGGAGATTGTGCCTTATCAAGCAAATGAAGGAAACAATTGAATCCTGCTGATAAAAAAGGGGGATGGTCTTTTAAGCCCATCCCCCTTTGGCTGTCCTGCATGGATCCGGTCAATCCTTTTCTTTGTCCCGATTGGAATCGTTCGAATGAAAATCCGCGTACACATGGGTGAGGCAAATGTCACTGGTGTATTGTTCCACAAGTTCCTCTGCCCGCTGTGGAAAGTCTGGGGATACCAACTCCAGTGCAGTAGCTCCGGTGATTTCTTGCGGCGCACGGTTTTCGTCCTTGGAGCCGCTCAGGACATAAAATGCGCGTAATCGTCACCGTGCGAGTTTATTTTTAATTTTTCTACACTGCTCCTGGATTTACTCTTGCTGTCAAACGCGGTATACTGGAAGAAAAGTGCAAGGAGGAACGCAGATGAAGCATGTCGTAGGAGTGGATATTGGCGGAACGAAGATGTACCTGTGTGTAAAGGACGGTCAACACTGGCTCGAACGGAGGGTACCGACCGGAATATCCTGCACCAAAGAGTATCTGAAAGAACAATTGGAGGATTTTCTCAGCACCCTCCCTTTTTCTGTGGATGCAGTGGGAATGGCGGTTCCCGGGCTTGTGACCTCGGACCATTTTTGTGAGCGATCGGATGTCGTCCCGGCTCTCTCACGAGTGGATGCTTCGTTTTTCTCTGAAGGGCGTTTTCCTATACGCTATTTAAACGATGTGCGTTGCGCTGCCGTCGAGGAAGCCTCATACTACCCGGAGGATTCCGTCGTCGCGGTGCTGATGGCGGGGACTGGTATTGCGCTCTCCGTCAGTGAGAAGGGACATCTCCTGCATGGCTCCGGCGGCTTTTCCGGGGAGCTTGGACATTGCTATGTCGGCACGGATCGGGGCTACCGGATGATCGATGAGGAGTGCAGCGGGGCGGAAATCCTGCGCCGGGCGTACTGCACCGCGCAGGAGTTCTGGCATAGGCTCGAGCGGGGGGAGGAACAGGCGCGCGCTATCATCGAGCAGACAGGCGAAGCCTTCGGCATGGCGCTCGCCATGGTCATCAACCTCTATAATCCAAATGTCATCGTCATCGGCGGGGGTACGGCCGGGTATCCGGGATACCTTGACGCTGCAAAGCGCACGGCAGAGAAGCTCGCCCTTGCGCCTTCGTTTGCACAATGCCGGTTTTGCGAGCCTCACGACTTAAAGCGTATCGTAGCGCTGGGCGCCATGCGCTATGCCGGGCAGGCGCTGTAACAGGAGTCTAATCTCAGAGCAAAAGCTGACGGAGGCCGGAAAATTCCGGCCTTCCGTCTTTTTGGCGGTTTTATGTTCGATGCAAGGGGCCCCCAACTTCGCAATCGGCCAAGTCAGTTGAAACAGATAACGGTTGCACTTTACCCCTATTGTTGCGCAGTCATTGAACCCCCTCGCTTTATTACTTTACTATGCAGGGAAAATATAGTATCATTATATACGGCAAAGGCAATCCGTCAATTATTCTTCTTATAGATTTTTGAGAACAAAAAAGAAACGGGATCTTGCATAAAGGTTATAGAAATGGCCGCTCATCTTTGTGATAAAAAGAGTGTGATGAGGCCGTTTACCAACAGGAGGAAGCAATTATGAGCAAAACGCAGCAAATTCAAAAGGAAATGATGGCGGCGCTCAAAGCAAAGGATACGCCCCGCAAGGACACGCTGTCCCTGATGCTTTCCGCACTCAAGGCAAAAGCGAAAGACGAACGCCGGGATTTGACGGAAGAGGAAGAAAACGCGCTGATTCTCAAGGAAATCAAACAGACGAAGGAAACCCATGATAGCGCGCCGCAGGACAGGAAGGATATCCGGGACGAGTGTGAATTCCGCATCCGGGTCCTCAGCGAATTTGCCCCGAAAGAGATGGACGCGGAGGAAATCGCTGACACCGTCAAACAGGTGCTCTCGCAGTTGGGACTGACACAGCCTACCGCCCAGGACAAGGGAATCATCATGAAAACCCTTATGCCGCTTGTCAAAGGCAAGGCGGATGGAAAACTTGTCAATGAAGTTGTCGGACAGATGATCAGCAAATAAAGAAGAAAATCCCTGCCATATGGCAGGGATTTTCTGCGCTAATAGATTGAAAAAGCGCAGTACTATGCGATTTTTTACTCCTATGAAAAAGGTTTTCCTTACATCTGCACCAAAAATTGTGGTAAAATATAGCTAGTAGCATGTGGTTGTGAAAAGCCAAAATCGTAGAGGAAATTCTGGCGGAAAAGCGGCGCGCGTTTGAACGCCTTTGTGTTCTCGAAGTGGGGACTCAAAACTGGATTTCAAAGAAGGAGTATCAGGGGGCATGTCCCTGGAAGAGATAGAAATCGCTTTGTTAATCAGGAGGGATCATCATGTTTGAAAAAGGTGAGTGGATTATGTACGGCAACACAGGCGTGTGCCAAGTAGAAGATGTTGGGATGCCGAAAGAGATTCCGGCCAGGGACAAAAGCAAACCATATTATAAGCTTAATCCCGCCTATGAATCCGGGGAAATCTATATTCCGGTAGATACGGGAGTTTTCATGCGTCCGATTCTGACAAAAGAACAGGCCGAGCAGCTGCTTGCTAAACTGCCGGACTTCTGCCGTCCTGAAAACCTGCGTGATAACTATCCGGAACTGGAAGAGGAATATAAGGCTTGCCTGAGCGGCCATGAATGCTGGCAATGGATGAAACTGCTTGTCACTCTTCGGTTTCAGGAATGGCAGCAGGCACAGGAAGGAAAACGAATCGGAAAAATCAATCAAAAATACGAAAAACGGGCAAAGGAATTGCTGTATGGGGAACTTTCCATTGCATTGGAACTGCCTTATGAGAAAATTGATGCATACATGGAAAAAAAATTTACTGAACTCTTTGTAAAAATCGCATAACAAAAAGGGGAAGGATGTATCCTTCCCCCTTTTTGATTTTAGTTCATATAACTTCAGTGTCCAGGTGAGAGAATCGAGCCGTCCGGAGATTGGCCTGATCGATAATTTGGTAGCGGGTGTGCTTACGGTCAGCTGTGCTTTGTAATGTGCAAACTCCTCCTTGACCAGAGCCGACGCTTCCTCATGGTCGATGTCTTCCGGAATGGCCCGGAGCATGATTTATGCAAAAATCCCATGTCGTCCTCGAAAGGGGTTAGATGTCTATTTGGTGAATGCAAGGTAGAGGTAGGTGATGTTCGACTCATTGAATCCCGGGTTTTTACCTGTGGGATTTGAGGTCAGGTTTTGGTTTACCGTCATCCCATCGGGGCTGTAAGACAGCCCATACGAACAACCTGAATCGGAACAGAGACCAAATCGTACAACAGTTCCGCCGCTGGAAGAAAGATAGGCCGGGGCCTCCGTCTTTGGAAAGATAAGAACAAAAAGAGGATGGGGGGAGAGGGGAATTGTACGTTTTTGGGAACCATCCCCTACGTAGCTCCCGATGGTCACTTTCAGGCTAGCAGCAATTTTCTCCGCTTGGATAGTGCTAACATGCACCTGTGTATCCGCCGCATGTTCTGAGATTGCTCCTGCAGCAGAGGAGGCTGCGGATGAACCGGTCTGGGCCAGTGTTCTCACTGTGTTGATTGCCGCGTCAATCAGCTGATTGTCCGCGTTGAAATCCTCTCTCTGCGGCTTATCGGAACCCAGCCAGGAATTGAGCAGATAATGTTCGGTTTTATATGTACTCGGCATAATACCCTCCTTTTATGGTTTGCTGAGGTCTGATCCGTTTATTTCGAATTCATCCCAGGTATCGGCATTTGCCTCAAAATCGTTCCAGGTCAGATCTTTCGCGTCGAACTCATTCCAGGTAAACGAGCTCATCTCAAAGATCGTCTCCAGATGGGCGGGTAGGATGGCGCGGGCATCCTGCCTTAGCTTGTCATAGTCATGGACGCTTCCGGAAAACCCGGTCACTTTCACAGTGAGGGATTCTCCGGGCTTGTCCTCTGTAATTTGAGTTTCAATCCCCAAAGAACGCAGTGCCCGTACCATACCGGCCATGTCAAAATCCCGAGGTTGGGTGGACAGGGCATAGATAATCATGTCCCTCCGCTTCTGGGTGGGTTGGTCTCTTCGGTCCTGGCCGAGCAGCTGCTCATAGGCGAGCAGTCCCTCGCCGCTTGCCGTAATGGGGATAGCCTCCTGTGCGATGGCTTTCATCTTCTGTTCCAGCTCATCAAATACAGCGGCATAGCTGAGAAGTTCGGCCTCCATCAGCCCGTCTGAGGCGAGGGAATAAAGCCCGGTCGAACGCATCAGCTGCCGCATCCGGTCAAGACAGGTACTCATGCAATTGCCTCCCCAAATGTCCTTGTAAAGCACTCGGAGCCGCAGGTCATTACAATTTTATGCAGCCGGAGAATCTGTGTGGATAGAGGACTGATATCGGAAAAATTTGTAAAGATATAGCTGGAAAGTTGCGGCATGCCGTAAAGGATAGCATACAGGTCACAGAGGTATAGCGGCTGTGCAATCTGGTAGGAAGAAAGTGCCTGTTCGACCGCTGCTGCACAGGACTCTGCCGTTTGCTCCGGGCCATATCCGGTGCTGCAAGCATAAGTCAAAGAGAGGTCAACCGGCAAAATTTCAGCGGATTTTACCAAAACATCTACGCCGATTTCCCGCTTTTCCTCCAATTCCCGCTGAATCTGGTCGACCAGCTGGGAAGAGGCGGTGCCGCTCTCGTCTGCAATCACTATGTCTACGGTACCGCGTCCCCTTGCACGGGGGATGACATGGACACTGTTGACCGCATCAACCTGCATGGCCTGGTTGCGGTAAAAAGCCGCGTTGGTGCCGTTGGAGATGGAGTTGTAGGAATCAATCAGCCGTTTTCTCAGCTGGGAATCTGATTCCTCCGCTGCACCTCCGGTAAAGGGGAGAGGATTCGTCACCCGGCTGATTCCCTGCGGTGGTGTTACCAGTACGGTAATCGTGTTTGCCGCCGTATTGGAATCCTCTCCGCCGGACTGCGCCTGCGCTGCAATTTCGACCGAAGTTTCTCCTTGGAGAAGGACAGCCTGTTTTGTTGTGGCAAAGCGCAGTTGGGAGCTGCCGGGGCACGCACAGATGGTTCCCTGAGGGATAATGATATCCGAAAGTGCCGCCGTGTCCCTTGAAAAGCGAAGAACACCGGACGATGGAACTGCCTGCTTTCTCACGATTCCCCTTGTCTGCGCGTGCATGGTAAGATACAGCCCCGTTGCGGTTTGCGCAAATAGTTCTCTTTGTAAATTAGATAGCTCTTCAAACAGTTCGGCACAGACGGTCGCGAGAACTTTCATCCGGATTCCGATGTCAGAAGCACTGTCTGGAGAAAATCCGGTCAGGGATATGTATTTCTCGCTCATCGCTGTGAGAATCTCTTCATATGTCTTCATATCTCTGTGTTCACCTCGATTGTCTCATCCGCTGTGCTTGCCCAAACAGTGAGCCTCAGTTTGTCTCGCTGTGTTTGCCGCAGCACTTCGACTTTTTGTACATGGACTCCCTCCATGCCCGCCAGCGCTTCCCGGACATAGCTGTCTGCAAGACTATCAAGCTGTGCAGGCGGGCAGTTTGCAAGCAGTGGGACCCGGCTGCCAAGTTCCGGATCAGGGGGAAAGCCGCCTTTGCGGACTGTCAGGCGAATCAAGATTCTCTGGAGTAGTTCTTGTGCTCCGGTGATGGAGGCCGGCATCCCCCGTGAGTCTTTCGCCATATCCCGATTCATTAGTAATGTGTCGATGAAAATCCCTCCTGACCGGCGGCAGCTGCATTAGCAATGCGGTAACCGTTTAAATTAATGGTGCCGTCCGTACACAGCCGGAGGAAAGCGCCGGAAGGGGTGCGTAGTTCCAGTTCACCGGGTTCCAGCTTACCGGAATGAGCAAGATACCCTGCCACACAATAACCGCCGTCCATCTCCACAAGCAGGGCGGTTTCCCCCTCTTTTGGGATGGCAAAGTATCCATAAGGCGCAAAGACCGGAGGGGTACGGCTCTCCAGGTATCCGGAAACACCGAGCTGCCCATCTTCAGAAAGCGTCACAATCCCGGATTGAAAACCGGATGTCTGGGAATTCAGGCCGAGTTCATTCAGCCACAAAGGCCATTCCTCCTTTACAATAAATAATCAGGCTCAGTCAAAACCACAGTCGTACTGTCTCCCTGTGCGTTTCGCTGCAGTTTGTAACCAAGGACAAGGTATGATTTTTCAAACATTCCGTCGTAGCAGAGCAAAACTTGGTCGTATAGCGATACACCGTATAGCCCGGGAAGCTCCGCTTCCACAAGCAGGCGGTTGTACATGGATGAGCGGATACGGCGCTTTGCATCCAGGTCATCGCGCATGGCCCATTCTCTGGCAGGCGCCAGGTATCGTCTGCGCCGAATGCCATGCGCAATGGCATGAGGATTTTCGATCACTGTGCAGTAGATCCCGTCATGATTTTTCAGATAAATTTCAGAGATACAAGTATGACGCGCCAGTTTTTTAGAGACTGACAGAAAAGGAATGGCGCCTTTCGCTGTATTTGAAACCTGCCAGCTGCTTTGCCCTTTGGGATCTGTCAGGATAAGGCATCCGTCCGGTGTAAAGCGTGGGGAAGGATAACCGCTCAACAGACAAAACCTTGCCAGCACATCGAGCTCACTGTCCCCCTTAGCGACCAAAAAGGAGGGCAGGGGAGGCTGGCGGGAAACCCGCATTTCGGAAAAGCCATAGGGCCTGACATGCCGTTCAAAGATACTGTCAATCCCCGTTTCCAAATACTGAGCGGGCAGTGCCTCGTTGTCGCACAGCAAAGCCGCACGGCTTCGGCAAGTCAGGGTGACCCATCTACCTGCGGCGTTTATCAACAACTCCTGTTCGTCTACAAGACCGGAAAAAATAAAAGTATCCCCGAGAAAGCCGTCAATCCCCGCGATTCCCCTGGAAAATAAATCCTCATCGCCAAAAATGATTTTCAAGCTGGCGATGGGGGTGTCGGTACTGTGGATAAGGGAGAAGGATACCGGGGTTCCGGGAAAAAGCCTTTCTCCGGATTCCGCATAGAGAACTGCCGAAAATGTCATCGCAGCCTCACCTTGCTTCCCTCAGACAAATTGTCTGTCTGCGTGTTCAGGGAACACAGTTGCTCAAGACTCATCCCGTAACGCGCGGCGATTTCCCACAGGGTATCCCCGCTTTGCACGGTATAGTATTCCGGCGGGGATTCTGCCTCGCTCTCTGCGCTTAATCTCGGCTTTTCACGGAATTCGAAGGTATAGGAAAGGCTGTCCTGCCCTGCTTGCCCGGTCAGGGAAAGCGCTGTAAAGTAGGCGGGAAATGGGGAGAGGCCGGGGAGTTGGAGCAGCCCTTCGCCGGCGCGTAAAAATTCCTGATAAAATCTGGAATACTGTTCAAACGCACCCTCCCCGAAAAATTCCCCTTCTCCCCGGACTGTTCTTGCCAAAACAGAGTTTTCGCCGACGATTTCTCCAAGCCCAGGCGCTGTGCGCCGAAACAGGGAGCGTGTAGCAGTGATGGAAAAGGTTTGCGGATTGCACCACAGCGTCAGGTTTTTAAATTTGAGTTTAGAAACTTTCATAAAATTACAGTCCTCACGCAATCGAGTGGGATGGTAGAACGCCGGCGCATGTCCTCGAGCATTTGGCCGCTAATCATCCGGTAACTGTCTGGCGTGGGAGGAAAAAAACTTCCCTTATCCAGCCCCGATGTTTGAACAGCGGCAAAGGGATCCTGCAAAATCAGAGATTCTGCTTCTGTCCTCCCTGCCCTCTGCACAGCACCGGAAAGATAATCGGTTTGTGGATAACCTGCGGGCTCCAAAGAGGAATCCATCTGCTGGATATTGGTCTTCAGTGCAGTGGAATAGGGTAAAATACTGTTAAAGTCCTCTCCCAACAGCAAGGTAAGCTGATGAGCTGTCTGATATAGCCGGGAAAGCGATGTCTCAAGCGTGTCCACTTGTATGTTCCTCCTTTGCAAAGGATTGATTAAATCCGGTTTCTGTGACGGATTCTTCCGGACAGGTATCCGGGTACCGGGCTGCAATTTTTTGCAGCTGTGTCAAAGTAAGTGTGCGGTAAACCTGTTCCGGGGAGGAAAAACGCCGCGCCAAAACCGGCTTCAAACTGAAAAAACAGAGGGATACCGCCCCGGCAAGCTCTCTGGCCTGCTTAGGTTCTTCCCCATACAGGGTAAGCGCAGCGGTAAACTCCTCCCTCATCCTTTTGCACCGGATGAGTTCAAACAAGGTGAGCGGGACAATCCGGAAAAGCCCTTTGGAAAGGAAAAGAAACCGGCTCATTTCATCTCCATCCTTTTCGTTGCGGCTATCGTCACGTTTTCAAGAACCGTATCGTTGAGGTTTGCTTTCTCGGTGATGTCCGACCATTCGCACCCGGAATAGATGATACGCCGGTCCGGTCGGACAATCACGAGATTAAAATCACTCAGCGCATAAAAATCGAGGCTCTCCCCACAGGCGACCACTCTGGAAAGCTCAATGGTATGCCGGGCCCGCCCGCCGACGGTGCCGACCGGCTCGCTTTCCCCGAATGCCTCAATGTAACGGCTTTCCCGTGTGGTTTTTGCCCGGTAGGACTCGACAGCAGCAATCCGCTTGCCGTCTGCCTCCAGATAAATATCCTTGCTGGTTGGAAAACTGATAAAAGCCAAAAATATCCCCCTTTCTACACCGTGATGTGTGCGGAAATATGGATTTGGTTAATGCTGTGGCAGACCTCAAAAGTCAGCTCCACAACACAGACCGCCGGGTCATCCGTGCTCTGGTAGACATTCGGGGGGGCATATCCTTCAATGATTCCCGCATCCAGTTTTCGCTGCAGTTCCACGGCTACTTGGGAACGGATGGATTCTCTGGTCACCGCGTTGTTTTTCAGTCCTCTCAGACGGAGCTTGAGCGCGTTTCGGATGGTAGACAGACAGTCGTCAATCACCATGATTGTATTGATGCTTTGGTAAGTTAAATCCGGTGTGTTTCCTGTTTTCGTACGGGTTGTCACGGCACGGATGAGCTCGCATTCCCCGAGAACCATTTCAAACGGGGTTACGCCGCTCTCAATACACAGGTCAATTTGATCTTCCGAAAGCCTTTGCGCAAGTCCGGAAATCCCAGCAACCGGCGCATTGTGAAAGCTGGCGGCGGGGTCGTCGGCCGTCGCGCACAGCGCCGCATATCCGCAAGCGGTGTAGATACCCCGGGCATCTCCGCCCTCCTGCACTTTTGCTGCGGGTACTGCCAGGCAGATGCGCTCGCTGTTGACCGCCTGAGCAGTGGATTGCAGTACATCCATGCTGTCAAGCCCGGCAAAACCCAGCCGTTCCAGCCTTGCCTTACTACAGTCCTCCACATGGGATTTGAGTGCGGCCAGAACTGCTGTATCTGTTGAATCACAGATGACACAATAGAGATCCTCATATTCCTCCAGCTTGGCAAGAGCATCCGCAAACGCCTGTGCGGGGTCGGACGCTGCCGCGGCAACGGGGGAAAGGTATATTTTTCCCACGCCATTGGCAAACAGGATATCACAGCAAGCGCAGAGGGTATCCTCCGCCGGGAAATTCCTGCGCGCCTCCTCCGAACTGAGCAGGGTGGCCACCTGACTCGTTTCCTGTGTCACCTCGCAGACAAGCGCCGCCGCATGGGAGGATTCGCCCCGGTATATGGAAGAAACGGTGTAATCGGAAAAAACACCGGGTCGTTTGGATGAAATTGTAATGGACATGTTATACCCTCCTTACAATCAAGTCGGTCAGCGGAAGGCCACTCTCCTCTTCTGTCATCAGAAAAACAGCACGCAGTGTGGCCTGCTGCAAAAAGCATTCGTTATCCCTGCTGTATCCGGGGCTGGAAGCTTTGAGCCACACCGCTTTTACCGGCAAAATTTCTTCGGTAAACACAGCCGAGCATAACTTAGAAAAAATATCCTGGCAGCGGCTCGCTCCCTGCGCCAGCGGGCAGAGAATATCAACGGCAAAATCCGCCGTGCATTTCTGACCGGGAACAGCCCCCTCTGCTTTGTCAGCCACTACTCCGCCGAATCCGCCCTGTTCCACGGTAATCTCCTGTATGGAGAGACAGAGGGTTTGGGTACGTAGGGGAAAGGGACGGGTTTGAGGCGAAAATGCGGACTGGACTTTTACTTCCTGCAGGGAGGAACTTTTTTTCAGAGCTTCCAGCATCTCTTTGGTCAGTTGTTCAAAGGAATTCAAGCTTCCTCCACCTCCTCTGTCAGCAAAGCGTAGAGATAGATTTTTTTACTGCCTTCGAAAAAGTATTTGTGGGCCAAAATCTGATAGTTTCGCGCGTTTTGGGTCACTCTGGCGCCTTTATCCAGGTCAAAGGGGATATCCGGCGTACCGAGCAGTACATACAGATGTCCCGGATTTTTCCCCCGCAGAAAATAGTACGCAGAATCAAACACGCTTTTCCTGGAATTGTCATTTTGGATAAACCCGAGAATTTCCGCTTGCTGCCCGTCCACCTCCGAAGTCACTACTGCGGAGGAGCCGAGCCTTGTCAGCAGGCCGCAGATGGAATGATACAGGGACATCTTATCCCACCGTCCTTTTGAAGACACAGGGGCCAAACCCAAGGCAATCGGCTGCGGCCTGGAGCAAATCCCGGCGCAGCTCCCTTGCTGCTGAGACCGGATAGGCGGTCGTGCTCATCGAAAGCTCGGGGGTCTTGAAATCCTGTCCTGTTCCTGCCTGTGCAAGCAGAGCATAGCGTAAAAGTGCACACCCTGCACAGGCAAAGAGAAGCTTATTTTTTACAGCGTCGGATGGATTTGAGGGAAAGTCCGTCATCCTCGCCAGCTCATCGATCCCGAGCTGGCAGAGGGGAAGCCATGGCTGTGACTGCTCAGGTTCAAGCCCTGCAAGCAGGCAAAATTTCTCCAACACCTCTTGTGCAGTAATCATGCGGGTGCCCTCCTTTCTGGGCAATTCTTACGCAAGATAGGCGCTCGCGCCCTGAAAGATTTTGGCGAAACCATAAATACTGGTCACACTCGCGCGCTCGAGCTGCCGGTCAATGAGCTTATCGTAATCCACAGTAAGATCGCCTGCCAAGACCATTTCCAGCGCACATTTGCGGTCAAGTCCCAAAATGGTTGTCTCCGGCATGGAGCTAACCTTAAACAGCTGGGCTCCAAGCGGGGTATTGAGCCTGCCAGTGGTCTGAAAATTGAGGCCGGTCAGCGGGTCCTTGAAATCGCTGAGTTCAAGCAGTTTCATCACCATATCCGGAGAAGCGAGCATGGTGTTAAACGCGTAGGGGTCGAGCGCATCCCACAGCTTGAGCAGCTCCGCATAAGTCGGTTTGCCTGCTTCGGCAAGGGAGACCTTGGAAGCGGCATTATTGTTCCCGTCCCCACCAATAAGGACCTCGACCGCATCCGCAAGTTGTGTGGTGGCCAGATAGGCGCCAATCTGGCGCAGCATCACGGTGAACAGGTCAATGCGCTGGAAGCGTACCGCCTCATAGGAGGAGACGAGCATCCGCCCGCGCTTTTTCAGGCGCACCAGGTTCTCCTGCAGGTAAATCGGCACCTGGGGGATTTCCGCTCCTTCGGCAACACGGGCGAGCTGTTTATGTTCAGCCGCCATGTCACAGGCGAGAGAACGGTAGTCCATGCTGTCAATATTCGTGCGGCAGGCGACTACACTGTCCAGGATGTTGCTTTCCTCCATGCCCTGACGGACAGAGCGGGAGACGTATTCCGGGAACAGGGCGGCGGAATCCGTTGTGGAGAAAAACTTTTCTACAACATCGGATTTCGGGCCGCTCACCCGGATGTCAAAACGTTTGAGTTGGCGCTCATAGGCGTCCAGGCCCTCCAACGGAGTGTTTTTGTAGTTTTCGGTGGAGTCGAGTCCCTCGAGTACCTCGGTGAAATTTTTGCCTGCAACGTGGTACATGCCTTTTTCCAAGCTGATGGAATCATAAAATGCCATATTATTTCCTCCTTACAGCAATACGTCAGCCGTCTTGGCACTGGTGTCGGTCGCGAGCACAAGCATCTCTCTTCCCGCTGCATCTGGTTTCAGGGTTTTGGAGTCCGAGCAGACAAAGCCCTGGTATCCCAAGCTCACTTGGGCGCTCTCCGGCAGAGTGTAGGTGATTTTGCAGTGCCCTTGAAGCTGGATGCTGGCACAATCCCCTTCATTCGCCTTACAGATACCGATGGGCTTATCTCCCGTTGTGCAGGGAGCAACTGTCCCATTCGCGGAAATCTTGACAAAGGTCCCCGGAACAACGTCTTTTCCTGCCAAAAAGGTCAGGTGCTTTTGATTGACTGCGTAAAAATCAATGTTCATGGAAAAACCTCCTAGATTTTAAAAAAGTGGTTGTCTTTGCCATCCTGTTTTGCATTTCCTGTAAGCTGAGAGACATATCCTGCGGCTTTCTGGACCTGCCGCTCATAAGAAGATTTGAGCTCTCTCAGCTCGGTTAGGTCGAGCTTTTTGAGAATACCGCTCAATACCTTGCCATCAAGCTCATTCCCGGACTGCGAGGAAAGTGACAGAATGTCCCGCTGAAGATTTTTGCGGTATTCCTCTCCCGCCTGTGCCAGCAGCTCGAGGCTTCCTATATGATTGCTTAGAGTATTCGCTTCTTCCGCGGTCAGGGTGATAGAGCCCGTTGGTTGGCGAAGGCGTTTTAAGATTTCCTGCATGGTGGTTCCCTCCTTCTTTGATGCGTTTGGGTTGTAATGCTTGTACACGCCGGCATTTCGCTGTGCCGGTACGGCGACAAAAGACCACTCATAGGCGTCTGTGGGTTCGTCAAGGACGGCATGACAGGTTTGCTCCTTCCCATTTGCCTGATAAGAGCGGCCTTTTTGGTGGGAGCATTCTCCTTTTTGCAGGTCCTTCCCACAGATAGAACAAACCGAAGAGCGCACCGAGCATCCAATACTGACCTCCTTTTTAATCCCCGCCTCGATTTCTGCAATCAAATCCTCCTGCTTGGGTCCCCGGAGCATGTAGGCGTCCGCTTTGAGCATGCAGTAGGGTTCTCCTGCACTGGTGAGCCGGGAACTGTCCCGTTCCACATGGGCACGAAAAATTCTGGCATTCTGATTTTCTGCTTTGGGATCGTGGTCAAAAATTCCGGTTTTACCGACAAAGAGTTCAGCCAATGTATTCAGTGCGGAGATGGAAAACCGCTCATAATCCCGGTCAATTTCGTTGTCACACAAGATGACGGAGAAGGTATAGACGTCCTGTGCGCCGAGTTCCGAGCGGGTGAAACGGTTAATATCCTGTAAATCCTCCTCAGATACGGGTTTTGGCGTGATGGTTTTGACTATACGTTCGATGAAAAATCACCTCCGTCCAACGTGGGTTTTTGGGTCTTAGGGTCAAGCTTGTATGCTTGCGCTGTGTATAGCTTTGCCTTGGCACGCTCCACTTCATCCTGCAAATTGATGGTATCCCAGAGAATAGAAAAATCATCCGGATATCCATGGCTTAACAGGAAGGAACGGCATATCTTGACAAGAATAGGAGTTAAAATCCGGCGGTAGGATTCCAGCTCGCTTGTCAGGATGTCAGCCTGCTGGGTGGACATCCGTTCGGTCGTGGACCAGTTGAGCCCGAGCAGGAACGGGGGAATCCCAAGCTTTGCAATGATCTGCTCAAGTATCTGCCTGACCGGCACCTCGGTGTCCGGGAGCTGGTTGTCCGCTCCGATAACTTTTACATCCACATCGCCCACTGCTACAAAATCGCGGATCTGTCCGTTTTTCGTTGCCTGCATAGCGGCACTCCATTCTCTGGCGATTTCTTCGGAAACAGCCTTGGAGCTGATGGCGTCCAGTCCTTCCGCTGGGGGATGATAGGTGACAGCGAACCGTGCGTTTCCCACCCGCTCAAAGTTCGACCCAATGCACTGGTAGATTTTCAGCAGCGTACCGCATACAAATTCTAGGCCGCTGAGCAGGGATTTTCCCCGTTCACAGGGATCCACGGCGCCAAGCGCAGAAAAAAGCACGCGCTGTGGATAGGGTACCGGGATATATCCCTTTTGCGTGACGGAGCACATCACTGATTCAAGCGGGTTATCTTTGTATAAAAAGACAATGCTGTCTACCGGATGGTTGAGCAGTGCCACGGGATATCGTCCGTCCGCAGTGTAGAGAATTTCTCCCACCGCATTGCCGTAAGTGAGCAGGGAATCCAGGTATCCGCTCAAAAACACATCGATACCGAAGCGATGGGCGGAGAGGGGAACATGCGCCAGAAAATCGGAGAGCGCGCGCCCCGCTTCCTGATTCTCACACTGGACTCGAAAAGAGCCTACCAGCCGGATGATTTTGCCGATGGAGGCGTCGATGAGCGGGACTGCCTCCCGCATCAGCTCGTACAGGCGCTTTTGCGGGCACAGGGGCTGGTAGGTCTCGAATGCTCCAAAGGTGCTTGTAATCGGGCGTGAGGTGCTTTTCACACCGGCAGGGCTGGCATGCCTGGGCTTTTTTGAAAACAAAGGCAATACTAAAACCTCCTTTCATGGTTGTAATGGTGGGTATCGGGGAACAGACGCGGCAATTACACCGCACTGTTTTGTCGGGGAAATTACAGTGGAGACAAAGTATCGGATGTCATCCATGGCATGGTCGTTTTCCTTTTTTACAGCATCTGCTTTTCCCTCCTCCCAGCGGTATAGAGAAAATTCCCGCAGGCTGTCTGTACAGCTCTCATGAATTTTAATGCTTCCCTGATTGAGAGCGTCCATAACCCGTTTAATGCCCGGTAGCACGTCATTTTTTGCAGGGATCACGGGAAATCTTCCCTCCCGGCGGATACATGCGATGAAGCTTGCTGCGGAAGGGTCAACAATCACCGCCGTAACAGGGAGTTCTCCGGCAAACTGGAGTAAATCCCGGCAGTACTCTGTGTCTGTTTTGACCCGTTGGCGCTTCCTTGCGTCATGATAGTACTCTTTTATCCGATACCATGTTCCGCCGGAATTTCCCCACAGCCCAAACGAAGTCGGGTTTCTCGTCCCGTAATCCACGGAGATGTAATACCGCTCAAGGTGCTCAGGAATGGCGGAAACGATATGGCGCGCAGGGTCAAACATCGGATAGACGAGACCCTCCCCGCATATCCAGTTTCCTTGGATAAATCGCTCATAAAAAATGCCGGAGTACAATGATTCATACCGTTTGCGAATCTGGGGTGTCAGCGCAGGGTTGTCCTCCATGGTAAAGTGAAGGTAGAGTGCATTTTTCCGCTTCGCCTGCAAAATCCACTCCCGGTAGAAATAGTGGTAGGGATGCTGTGGATTGCAATTAAACCAAAAACGGGAACCCGGTACGGAGCAACGGGCAGCCGCCTGCTCGACAAAGGAGCGCGGCATCAGGGCCGCCTCGTCGAGCAGGATTCCGGCAAGCGTCATGCCCTGAATTAGCGCGGCGGAGGATTCGTCCTTCCCCCCAAACAGATAGTAGCGGTTTGTCCTTCCATGACGGGAAATTATCAGCAGATTTTGGGAAACAAGCTCGCGGACGGAGAATCCAAGCCCAGGCAGGAGAGGAAGTAGAGGGTGCAAAACATTCCTTTTCAGGGAGGAAATCGTCTTGCCGCACAGTGCAAAGCTCTGTCCATCAAATTGGGAGGAACTCCACTGCAAAAAGGAAAGCGACATACAAAAAGTCTTTCCACTTCTCACCGCCCCATCGCAGATGATGGCGTCATAATCCCGGTAGGGGCTGGACTCGTCCCACCAGGTCAGAACACGGAGCTGTTTTTCAGAAAAGGGGAGGAACTTAGGCATCCTGCGCCTGACCATCCTTTTCCGCAATTGCCTTAGCGCCTTTGGAAATGGCTTCGCAGAGGTTGTCCTCCAGGGTTTCTTCCGCGGCTTTTGTGTCCTTTATCCCCTGAGCAAGCTCACAGAGTTTATCCAGAGCCTTTTGCCGGTCAAAAAATTTGATCTGCACACCGGATGAGGAGGTTTTGATTTCCGAGATACTAAATAGATCCAGGTCGTCTGTTTCACTTCGTTCCCGCTGAGTATCCAGCAGACGAACAGCATCTTTTGCTGAGGAAAACGCAAGCTTGCGGTACCCCTCAATTGCCTGGTTCATCAGCAAAGAACGGTTTTCGTTTTCGAGTTCGTTTAGTTGGGACTGAATGCGAGACTGGGTGAGCAGCAGAGGGCCCTCTGTCTCCGGTTCTTGGTATCCTGCGCGCCTAGCCGCTTCCCCGGCGTCAAGGAATACCGCATAGTACCGACAGAAGAGCTGCTCCCTGCGTTTTTTTGAGAGTTTCTTGTTCATCAATTGGAGAGTCCCTCCGTCTCAATTGGATGTATGGCAATCCGGAATGGCCTTACATGTTTTGTGAAAAAAGCGCTTTTCATTACTTACTGTAAACGGGGAAAAAGTTGCAGGTTACTATGCAACTTTTCGTAGAAAAAAAATTCAGACGCAGTTTATGCGTCTGAAATTACCCAAATCCGGTAAAAAGATGTCTGTGTCCTTTCTGATTCCTTCGGCTTGGATCCTATAAAATCGTGGATTGCCTTTTCCGGCGATCCACGAGGGTTTTAGCTGCCACTATAACGAAAAAGGCCTCTCTGCAAAGAATTTCTCTTTGCAGAGAGGCCTGATACAGCCAAGATTATAACCGTACAATCGCATGAACCGGGCAGGCCTCCGCACAGGCCCCGCATCCGGTGCATTTTTCCGGGTTTATCTTTGCCAGGTTGTTTTCCACGGTAATCGCGCCGAACTCACAGGTTCGCTCGCACTTTTTGCACCCGATACAACCCACCTTGCAAACCGTTCGGGTCACGCCGCCCTTGTCTCGGTTAGAACAGGAGACAAAGACTTTGGTCTCTTTCGGCAGGATGGAAATCAGATGCTTCGGGCAGACCTTTTCGCAGGCCCCGCATCCGGTGCATAGCTCCCGGTCAAATTGGGCGATACCGCCCGCCAGGCTGATGGCGCCGAATTTGCAGGCCTTCATGCAGTCCCCGAATCCCAGACAGGCATAGGTACAAGAGCCTTTGCCTGCTGTGATGGCATTGCACGCTTTACAAGTGCTGATTCCCTGATAAAGGTATTTGTCCTGTGTTACAGCGTGGGTTCCCTGACAGCCCATAAAGGCGGCCACCGGAACGGAAGAGGAGGCCTCGACGCCCATAACGGCCGCAACGTCCTTTGCCACCTTGTCCCCACCCGGAATGCAGGCGTTGGTAGCGGCGCCGTTTTCACAGACGGCTTTCGCATAGTCGTCGCAGCCGGCAAAGCCACAGGCGCCGCAGTTGGCTCCCGGAAGGGCCTTACGGATTTTCGTAATTCGCTCGTCCACCGGGACCGCCATCACCTTGGAGGCCACCGCCAGGATTATGCCGAAGAGCAGCCCGATCCCCGCAATGATAAGGACGGGCAGTAATATCGTCTGAAACATGGATGGTCCTCCTTTCTTATCGGAATAGTCCCTCTACCACTCCGCCGAACCCGAGGAAGGAGAGGGAGACGATGGAAGCCGCAATCAGGGTAATCGGGAGCCCCTGAAAGGCCTTGGGGACATTGGCGCCTTCCATCTTGCGGCGCACACCCGCAAAGAGAAGCATCGCAATCAGGAAGCCGAGCCCAGCACCCAGGGAATTGACAATGGATTGTAGGAAGTCATAGTGGTTTTCCACGTTGAGCAGGGTAACACCCAGCACGGCACAGTTGGTAGTTATCAGCGGCAGGTAAATGCCAAGCGATTTATGCAGCGCCGGGATATATTTTTTGAGGACAATCTCGACAAATTGCACAAGTGACGCAATAACGAGGATAAAAGCAATTGTAGAGAGATAATCAAGTCCGTTTGGAACCAGCAGATAGGTGTTGATGGGGTAGGTAACAGCGGAGGCCATTACCATGACAAAGGTGACTGCAATCCCCATGCCAAGCGAAGAGTCCACCTTTTTGGAAACGCCAAGGAATGGGCAGACGCCCATGAATTTGGACAGGACAAAGTTGTTGGTCAAAATCGCACTGACTAAGATAACAAGCATGGCTTTCATATCCGGTTAGCACCCGCCTTTCTTTGCATCTTCACAAAACTCCCGCGAAGGGCAGGCGGCGCAGCCGGAAACCGGGCGCTGTATCCCCTTGCGGGTAAGGATTTTGTTGACGAGTGCCACCAGTACGCCAAAAACGAAAAAGCCGCCCGGCGCCAAAATGAAGATGGTCATCGGGTCGATGGCGCCCCCAGTGAGGTTGATTCCCATCCAGGTGCCGTTGCCGAAGATCTCACGGATGGAGCCCATTGCGAACAGCGCAAGCGTAAAGCCGAGACCCATGCCAAGCCCATCGAGGATGGAGGCCCCAACGCTGTTCTTGCTGGCAAAGACCTCCGCCCGCGCGAGGATGATGCAGTTTACAACAATCAGAGGCAAAAAGATGCCGAGCGCCTTGTTGATACTGGGTGCATACGCCTGTACAAAGAATTGCACCACCGTGACGAATCCCGCGATAATCGTAATGTAAGCCGGGATACGTACCTTGTCGGGGATCACGTTTTTCAGCAGGGAAATGACTGCGTTCGAGCAGATGAGCACAATGGTTGCCGCAGCGCCCATGCCAAGGCCGTTTACCGCCATCGTTGTAACGGCGAGCGTCGGACAGGTGCCAAGCAGCAGGACCAGTACTGGGTTTTCCTTGATAATGCCGTTAAAGAGAATACCAAGACTTTTTTTCATACTTCACCCTCCCTAATTCATCGCCGCAAAGCCCTGCGACGCGCAGTTGACAGCGGAGGTCACAGCTTTGGATGAAATTGTAGCGCCCGAGATGGCGACAATGTCGCTGTCCGACCCGGCGGCGTTTTTCACGACGGAGAGAGCGCCGCTTTTGCCGAGATATTGGCCTGTGAAGTTCGGTTCCTCCGCTTTTTTACCGAGCCCCGGCGTCTCGCTGGAGCTCAGGATACTCACCCCGACGATGTTGCCGTCGTTGTCAAACCCGGTCATGACGGTCATCTCACCGCCGTAGCCCTTGGTTTTCGTGGTTGCAACGTAACCGATTCCGTTGGTTGCTTTAACCATCTCCACAAACTTGGAGCCATCTTCTGCAGTAAAGGGCTCGAGCTCTACCGGTTCGAAGCTCTCGGCCCCTTCAAGGACCTTAATTCGGGTCTCGTATGCCTCTTTTTCCTCGTTTTGGGCGATGGCGTCCGTGGTGAGGACGTTGGTTCCCGCAAGTGCCAGCGCAATAATCAGGCAGATGGCGGTTAGAATTAGAGCGGGCTTTCCAATTTCAGTAAATGCTTTCATGCTGCTTTGACACCTCCAAACGGTTTGGAGCGGGTCCACTGGTCTATGTATGGAGTCAGGATATTCATCAGGATAATGGAGAAGGAGACGCCCTCTGCAAACGTACCGAACAGGCGGATCAGACAGGTGATGAGCCCGCAGCCGATGCCGAAGATGATTTTACCGGAAAAGGTCACCGGGGTGGTGGTGTAGTCGGTCGCCATGAAAATGGCGCCGAGAAGCACGCCGCCAGATAAAATCTGGTGCAGCGGATAAGCACCCATCAGCGCGGTAAAGACAAAGACCGTCCCGATAAAGGCGAGGGGCGCCGCCGGGGAGATGACCCTGCGCGCAACCAGATAGATGCCGCCCAAAATCAGCGTAATTGCACAGGTCTCGCCCAGGCAGCCGCCCGTGGTTCCAAGCAGCAGATCGGAGATTTTCGGCAGATTGTCGGCGGAAAGCTCCCCGGTCATTACCTTCGGGATAACGGCAAGCGGCGTTGCAGAGGTCACTACGTCCGGTCTCCGGTAGTAAAACGGAACCGCCCAGGTGGACATCTGGGTGGCAAAGGAGATCATCAGGACAATGCGCCCGACGAGCGCCGGGTTTGCAAAATTCTGCCCGATGCCGCCGAACAGCTGCTTTGCAATGACAATCGAGACAAACGCCCCGATGACGCACATCCACAGCGGCAGGGTCACCGGCAGGTTGAAGGCGAGCAGCATACCGGTCACCACAGCGGAAAAATCCCCGACGGTCTGCTCGCGCTTTGTCACAAGATTGAACAGGTATTCAAAAACAATGCAAAACAGAACGCAGGTCGCGGTGACGACCAGCGCGCGAAAACCAAACAGAATGACTGCGGCGACCAGGGTCGGAATCATTGCAATGATGACGTCGCGCATCACGCTGGCTGTACTGATGTCGTTTTTTAAGTGCGGAGATGAGGATACGATGAGTTTATTTTCCACAGCAAGAAAACCTCCCTTTATTTATTTGCCTTTGCCGCCCGCACCGCCTGCTTGGACAGGCGCATGGTGGAGACAAGCGGGCGCTTGGCGGGGCAGTTGTATTCGCAGCTTCCGCACTCCATGCAGATACCGACCTTCAGCTTTTCGAGCATTTCAGTATCCCCGAGCTTGTAAGCGCGCTCCACTTCAAGCGGCATCAGGGACATCGGGCAGGTGCGCACACACCGCCCGCAGCGGATGCAGGCGGTTTCATGGTTGTGTTTGGGCAGGTTTTCCTCTCCAAAAAATAAAAGGGCGTTGTTCTGCTTGAGTACTGGAAACTCGTCCGTGTACAGGGCGGTTCCCATCATCGGGCCGCCCATCAGCAGCTTTTTCACCGGTTCGGTGTAGCCGCCACAGTACGCGGCAATGTCAGAGATCATCGTGCCGATCGGGACACGTACGTTTTTACGGTGGCGGATCGCGCCCCCGTCAATGGTCAACCGCTTGGAAATCAGGGGGATACCGGTCTTACAGTACCGGTTTATAAAGCCTACGCTCGCGACGTTCATCACAAGCACGCCAACGTCCGCAGGAAGCTTGCCTTCCGGCACGACCTTACCGCATACTTCGTGAATAAGCACCTTTTCCGCCCCCTGCGGATAGCGTGACTTGAGCGTGACGACATTGATGTCCGGGTAGTTTTCGAGCTTTTTTGTCATTAGCTTGATGGCCTCCGGTTTGTTGTTCTCAATGCCGATGTAGACTTCGTCCATTTCGAGGAATTTCTTGACCCGCAGGACGCCCTCGACGACATCGTCCGGGTTTTCCATGAACTCCCGATAGTCGGAGGTGATAAACGGCTCGCATTCCGCGCCGTTGATAATGAGCGTGTTGACCTCGTGGATGTTCTTCGGATTGAGTTTGACGGAAGTCGGGAAGCCGGCGCCGCCGAGCCCGACCAGGCCGGAGGAACGAATTGCCTGAAGGAAATCCGTTTTGCTCTCGATCTTTGGGGGCGTCAAAGTCTCATCGACCGTATTCTCCCCGTCCGATGTGATCGTAACCGTTTTGCATTTGACGCCGAAGGGCATTAGGATTTCCCCAACAGCGGTCACCTTGCCGGAGATGCTCGCATGGATCGGAGCGGATACAACGGAAGGGCTGTCCCCGATAAGCTGGCCTACCTTGACCATGTCCCCTACTTTCACGAGCGGTTCACAGGGGGCGCCGATGTGCTGCTGCATTGGGATGCAGACCTTTTGAGGAGTCGGCAGCAGGTCCGTCGGGCATTCCGCTGTGTTTTTAAAGTGGGGGACATTCGCACCGCCAGGGGTGTGCCTGTGATGGAAAAAACTGAATGAAGCCACAAAAAAACCTCCAGTGTTTCCTGTATTTTAAGGGGAGTGATCCCCTGCAGAAAAACAAATGATTCGAGTTGAAGCACTCGTACACCTAATTATAATACAAAAGGACAGGTATTTGCAAATTAAATATTTTTTTAACATTTATTTTGTAAAAAATAACAGGATAGACGGAAAAGAGGGGAGGGGGTTACAAAAATGTCAGATTCATTGAAAAGGATGGCTATTTATGATACAATGAGCCATCATGAAATGCGACGGCGGGTCGCGCTGTCCTGAAGATTGATGAGGCAAAAGGGGCGTTTACATGAAAATTCGCGCTTTCTTACAGGGGATTAAACAGTCATTTTTGGGTTTTCACAAGGAAGAGGCCCTACTCTGCCTGACAATTGCATCGACTTTTACCCCGTTTGTGATTCCCGCCGTCATGGCTCTTATTTGTATGGTCTATCTGTTTGTCCGAAGGGATTTGCGGAATAAAATGTTCGTGACGCGCGGCTTTAAATCCATGCTGCTCCTGTTCTCTCTGGTGGTTTTGGTTCCTGTCGTCCACGGTTTTTTTATCGGCATCGGGACAGGTCTATTGTTTATCATGCTGATGTTCTTTGTGTTCTTTGCCCGCATTGTAATGACAAAGCCGGTCTTTGAAACTTCGGTTGACCTCTGCCTGCTTTTAAGCGTCCTTTGTACACTGGTTGGGCTTATCCAGCTTGCCATTAACCACGATGACCCGTTCAGTGTCCAGTACCGGGTTCCCTCCGTGTTTTTCAACGCAAATTACTACGGCTCAATGATGGAAATGGTCATCATGTGCTGTATCTATAAAATTTCTACTCGCCCACAGTACAAAATTCTGTACATTGTCATTGCGCTGTTCGGCGTGCTGGGAATTTACCTGAGCGGGAGTATGTCCGCTTTTGTCGCCCTGTGCGGCGGCATTTTGACAGTCATGCTCATCCGCCACCGTAGGACAGGCTTTAATGTCTTCTTCGCCTGCATGGTGTTTTGCGCCATTGCCATATTGATGGTGCCGGATTTATTTCCGCGCATCGCGGAATTAAGCAAAACGCTTGGCCTGCGTGAGGAAATCTGGGAGACTACGATCAAAGGGATTCAGGATAGCCCATGGGTTGGCCACGGTGTACTTGGCTATATGGATGCATATGTCAAATACCAGTCGTTTGAGACCACTCACGCCCACAATATCTATCTGAACCTGATTCTCGACTTCGGAGTCATCGGCGGTGCACTCTTTCTCTACTATATCTACCGGATGATTGAGCCCATTTTTCCTGCCATCAAGTATCACTATGACCGGGATTTGTGCACCCTGGTCATTGCACAGATTGCCGTTGTGCTCATTCACGGCGTGACGGATGTGACATATCTCTGGATTCAGACCGGAGTGTTGTTGATGACGATTTTGTGTGTGCCTGGAATTTTGACGCCGGAGGAATCAGAGCCGGTCCAGCCGGAATCCGGCGCGCAGTAATTTCGATCCTTTTCCATAGCAAAAACAGGCCGTGAGGAAATGAACTGCACCCCATTTGTTAGACAGTGTGGTATACTATCTAACTTTTTGGGGTGCACTTCATTTTGGGCTCCGCCTGTTTTTTGTTGCAAAAGGGAATGTCAAACATTTCAAACAGGAATCATGCAGTGATTATGGGGAGATTTTGAAAAAAATTTTAAGATTGCGGACCAATTGAACCAGGAATTGTAATAACTATGCCAGGGAAGGCCGATCACGGTTTTAGTAGTAAAATATAAAAAGAGATTCCCTGTCCGCTTCCAAACTACTGGGAATCTCTTTTCTTGCTCATAGCAGCAAATAGAGCAGGGCAAGCATCAGCAGCATATCCTGCTCATCGTTGTTTACCAGCACTAACAGTAGGGCAAGGATTAAAAATGTGTCTGAGGAGCCTTTCAGAGAGCTCAGAATGTCTTTGATTCCGGACAAAGGAGATGAATCCTGGCTTACAGGATTGTGTTCCTGTGAGGTAATCGGTGCAGGAGGGGAAATCGGCCTCTGGAACGGATTTTGCACCGGCTGCCTCCTGGGAGGGCTCCCATTTCCTCCCGATGGGTGCTGCGGCATCTGCCCTCCGCCCTGGACTGCGTGGTTGGCCCGGCGCTGCATGTCATGAACGCGCCGGATCGCGTCCTGCTGCATCCTGAGCATATCAGCATCAGAATAGGCCATCAGCGATCACCTCCCGAACCAAACAGGCCGCTTTGGACAAACATCGGCAGGAGGCTGGCAAGCTTCATCAGCTTGAGTGCTTCATCAACCTTTTTCTGTCGCTCGGGGCGCAGATGAGGCTTGAGCGATTTGAGCAGGACGGTATTCTTGTCGTCCTGATTGTATGCGGATAAGGCCTGCTGAATCTTCATGATCATCCCAATGTCAAGCCCTGCAAGCGGACCCGAACCGGAACCCGAATCCCCGCCGGATTGGTTTTGGGAGGCGCCGTTGTTGTTTCCTCCGCCCAAATTGAATCCGGAATTCGACAGCATGGACATCAGGCCGGACAAATCCGGCATACCCCCTCCGCCCTGCCCGGAGGCGGGGGAGGGATCAGGTGCAGGATTTGAGTTTTGCCCGTTTGCAGTTTGGTTAGAGGAGAGGGCGGAAGCCAGCTGCTGTAGTTTGTTCATCCCGTCCTTACTGGACAGAAACGCGTTTAGCTGGTTTTGTAAATTGTCCACATCATCATCCCCTCTTTATTTTTTTAATAACATCATCAATGTTTCCTCCGTTTAAGAGGGATTCCAGGGCTTTTGGGTTCTTTTTAAGTGTCTGGAGCAGATTTGGGTCGGCACTGTCCTGTAAATGGTTATATTTTCCACTTTTGATGTCGCTCATCAGTTTTTCCGGGCTGGTGCCAAGCTTTTTGGCGGCAAGGGAGAGCAGGGCGTTCATGTTGTTTTGAGAATCCATACAAAAACCTCCGTTTGTTGAGTGAAAGTCGTCAGCGCCCGCAGGACGAAATCTTTACAGAAGCAGGCGATGCTGGTATTATTTTTATGATATGGAAAAGATAAATAGAAGAGCAGAATATAAGGAGGAAAAAAGAATGAGGATTGTGGCAATGGCTGATTCCCATGGGGATTTTTACCATCTTAACCAGGTAATTGAAAATGAAACGGGTGCGGATTGCTTTTTATTTCTGGGCGACCGCAAAAAAGAACTGGACGATGTCCGCTGTCTGTACCCGGATAAGATCATCCTGAGTGTGAGAGGAAACTGCGACCTCTCCTGCGAAGATAAAAATACCGATATCCTGGTTAAGGATGGATATACCATCGTCTATACCCACGGGCATCTATATAACGCGAAAAAAACCAGACAGGAGCTGTTTGAACTTGGAAAACGCCATCAGGCGCATATGGTTTTGTATGGACATACGCATGTCCCGGATATTTCCTATCGAGGCGGGCTCTATGTGGTATGCCCCGGCAGTGTGGGCATGCCAAAAGACGGAAAACCGACTTATGCGGTCATTGATTTTACACCGGAACATCTGGTTCCGGTTATCAAGCCGCTGAAAGCCTGATGGTGACGATTATGGAATTGAAAAACTTACAGACCAAAAAGCTTGGACAGCATTTCCTCTATTTCGACTCCCTTGGCTCCACCAATGATTATCTTAAGGAGCACGGGCAGGAATTGCCCGATGGAACAGCTGTTGTTGCCGCTAGCCAGACAGCAGGAAAGGGACGGCTGGGGCGCAACTGGCAGATGCGCCCGGGAGATACGCTGGCCCTAAGTGTCCTGTTTCGTCCCGCACTTATGAAAGACGCTAAAATTATGCCGATTTTGTGCGGGATCGCCACAGCTAGGGCGATACATAGCCTGTGCGGGGCGGATGTGAGGATTAAATGGCCTAATGACCTTGTAATCGGTACGAAAAAGGTAACGGGTATTTTATGCGAGAGCAGATTTTCCGGAAATCAGGGTTTTCTTGTCTGCGGCATTGGGGTCAACACCCATGCGCCGGAGGAGTATTATCAGGCGTGTGGCCTGCCCTATGCTGGGTCCGTTTTGATGTGTACCGGAATTTCCCTTTCCCATGAGGAGCTAGCCGGACGAATCCTGGAGGAACTGGAAAAATTATACGAACAGTATAAATTGTATGGATTTCGATCATTGGTAGAAGAATATGCCCCCCTATGTATCAATCTCGGCAGGGAAGTGCGGGTACTTTACCGGGAAGGAGAGGTTACCGGCCGGGCAATCGGTATCCATGAAGACGGCTCACTGGAAGTGGCCACCGGGAATGGAACCATTCTGGTCTCTTCCGGGGAAGCCTCCGTCCGTGGGTTGTACGGGTACGTTTAATAAATGGAAAGCAATGTGTGAGAGCTGTCCCTGGCTTCCTTATTATACATCTGAAAATCTATCGCATGGGTTGCAAAGAAAGCCTTTTACAGTGTACGGTTAGGGTGGAACTTGGGATAAAAATAAGATTGAGAGAAAACACAGGCCGTGAGAATTTCCTCACGGCCTGGTTTTCCTATCAAATCAATTATAATTATAGTAATATTTTGTCGATTTTCTCCTCTTCCCTGCGGACGAAAAGACGCTCAATTTCACCGAAAAAGGACACATGGTAATCTCCGCCCGGATAGCTGCCGGTTTTGATGTTTTCGTCAAGAAAATGCTCCGGATTAAAACGCTCACGGTAGAGCTTGCGGCAGATAAAGACATATCTGGCCTCTTCGTAGTAAACGGCATTTCCGTCAATGATCGGAGTCAGGCGGCACTCTTTTACTTTGTCAATGTCACGGCCGGATTTTGTCCCTGCAAGTTGGAGCGCCTCATGATAATCCTCATCAAAGAAACACAGCGTGAAAGTGTCGCTGTTTTCGATAAACTGATAAGTATATCGCTGGGGCCGTACAAAGACGTTGACGACATTGCGTCCCCACAGTACGCCGAAGGTTCCCCAGCTGATGGTCATCATGTTGAACGCATCGTCCTTTTTGGCGCTGAGTAAGCTCCATTTATCGCCAATCAGACGGAACACGTTGTAATCAAAATGCTTCGGATTAATTTCACAGAACTTTGGCATGAAAGGTAACCTCCCCGAGAAAAGCTTTCGTTATTTGGTTCATGGGATTGCACGGCTGTTCAATCTTAAAAAGTGAAGTCCTCCCACATTTTTGTGGAGGTATCCCTGAGGGCCTTCGGCAACGCCTTTTATCGGGGCAGGCAAAATCCGACCACAAAAAAGCAGGCTGACAAGAGAGAACAGAGGTAAAATCCCATTCTAAAACTTACTTTTATTATAACATAAGAGACCGCTCAAAAGCATAGTATTTGTAAAAAAAATTATTTAAACTGCTAAATATCTATGCGGAAAATCGGATTTTATCCCGAAATTTTGTTCCTATGTCAAGTCTGCTTCCTTTTTAAAAAGGAACACGGAAAAAAACGAAAAAAGTGGCCGAAAACGGCCGCAAATTTGTCCCGGAGGATTTGGTGCGTGATTTAAAGTTCTCAGAGCGCTATAATCCAATGATGATCCTCGCCCTCGGCACACCGGATAAGCCGATTATTCTGGAAGAAATCGAGGTGGGTCAGCCAACCTCCTAATTTCGGGATGAAAACAATGTGCACCATATTCCCAAGCGCAAATTGTAGGATAACGTGTAAAAAATCTCATGCAATGGATGCATATAAATTCAGATGATTTCCTTTTTCTATCGCGGTATCTTGACCTTCCGGACCGATGAAACCGGCTGGTTATAGGATGAAGAACACTAACTTTTCGTTAAACCATACAGGATACAAGCGAATTTATCCACAATATACAACAAAAACAAGAAAAATTAAAATGTAGCATATTTATGCATAAAAGGGGTTGATTTTTCAGAATGTCTTTGTATAATTATAAACATAGGACGCAAATAAATTCACGATATACCATCAGGAGGCAAACAAGATGAAACAGAAATACAACAAAGTACTGCTCGCTTATTCCGGCGGCTTGGACACATCCATTATCATCCCCTGGCTCAAGGACAATTACGGCTGCGAGGTCATAGCAGTGGCAGCCGATGTCGGACAGGAAGCGGAGCTTGACGGACTGGAAGAAAAGGCGCTGAAAACAGGTGCTTCCAAGCTCTACATTGAGGATCTCAAAACAGAGCTTGTCGAGGATGTTATCTTCCCTTCTCTCAAGGCAGGCGCTGTCTATGAAGGCAAATATCTCCTCGGTACCGCATTTGCACGGCCGATTATCGGCAAACGGCTTGTAGAAATTGCAAAGAAAGAAAATGTCGACGCTATCGTCCATGGCTGCACCGGCAAGGGAAACGATCAGGTTCGGTTTGAGCTTGCTATCAAGGCGTTTGCTCCGACCATGCCGATTATCGCTCCGTGGAGAACCTGGGAGATAAAATCCAGGGATGAGGAGATTGATTACGCAATTGCGAAGAACGTCCCCATCAAGCTGACAAGGGAGACAAACTATTCCAAGGATAAAAACCTCTGGCATCTTTCTCATGAAGGACTGGATCTGGAGGATCCGGCAAATGAACCGCAGTACAACAAAGAGGGGTTTCTGGAAATGGGAGTTTCCCCGGAACAGGCTCCGGACAAACCGACCTACATCACCATCGGCTTTGAAAAGGGAATTCCAGTTTCTTTAAACGGCGAGAAAATGGATGGTGTTACCCTGATCCAAAAGCTTAACAAGCTCGGCGGGGAAAACGGGATTGGCCTTGCGGATATCGTGGAAAACCGGCTTGTCGGCATGAAATCCAGAGGAGTGTATGAGACTCCAGGTGGAACCATCCTCTATGAGGCGCATGATATTCTAGAGACGATCTGTGTCGATAAGGAAACCCAGCACTTCAAACAGCAGGTAGCACTGAAATTTGCAGATATCCTCTATAACGGGCAGTGGTACACTCCGCTGCGGGAAGCCCTTTCCGCGTTTGTGGACGAAACGGAGAAAACCTGTACCGGCGAGGTCAAACTGAAGCTTTACAAGGGCAATCTCATCAATGCAGGCGTTACCAGCCCCTATACCCTCTATGATGAGGAAACCGCAAGCTTCGGCGAGGACGACAATTACAATCAGAACGATTCCGCAGGCTTCATCAACCTCTTTGGCCTTCCAATCAAGGTCAAGGCAATGCTCGATGAAAAACGCGGTATGGTCAAATAAGGCGTTTTAGAGAAAAAATAAAGGGGAACCCAGGCAAAATGCGGTTCCCCTTGTTCTCATTTGAGAAAGATGATATCAGAAAATAGATATAAGGCAGGGCAGGCAGATGAGTGAAAAAAACATGATGTGGGCCGGCAGGTTTTCAAAGCAGATTGATTCAAGAGTCAACGATTTTAATTCCTCCATTCCCTTTGACTGCAGGATGTATGAACAGGATATCCGAGGAAGCATCGCCCATGCGACAATGCTTGGAAAACAGGGAATTATCCCGCAGGAGGACGCGGATAAAATCATCATAGGATTAACCGGCATCCGGGAAGATATCAAGGCGGGCGTCCTCTCCATTGATATGGAGGCCGAGGATATCCACATGTTTGTGGAAGCGGAGCTAACCAAACGCATTGGCACTGCGGGAAAGCGCCTGCATACCGCGAGAAGCAGGAACGACCAGGTGGCGCTGGATGATCGGCTGTATGTGGCCGATCAAATTGAGGAAATCATCCCATTAGTCAAGGAATTGATGGCGGCGCTCTGTGAAAAGGCGCAAGAAAACCTGCACACGGTTATGCCGGGTTACACCCATCTGCAGCGGGCACAGCCCATCACCTTTGCCCATCATCTGATGGCGTATACGGAGATGCTCCGCCGCGATATCGCAAGACTTGAGGGAGCGAAGGAACGCACACTCGACATGCCGCTTGGCAGCGGGGCGCTGGCCTCAACCACCTACCCGATTGACCGCCAGATGGTCTGCGATCTTCTTCACTTTAATCAGATTACGAAAAACAGCCTGGATGGGGTTTCCGACCGTGACTTTATGCTGGATCTAACCAGCGCCCTTTCGATCCTGATGATGCACCTCTCCCGTTTTTCCGAGGAGGTCATCCTGTGGTGCAGCTGGGAATTTCAATATGTGGAACTCGACGACGCCTATGCGACCGGTTCCTCGATTATGCCGCAGAAGAAAAACCCGGATATCACCGAGCTTGTGCGCGGCAAAACAGGCAGGGTCTACGGCGATTTAATGACCCTGCTCACCATGATGAAAGGCCTTCCTCTTGCCTACAACAAGGATATGCAGGAGGATAAGGAAGCCACCTTTGACGCGATCAACACTGCAAAAATGTGCCTTGTCACGGTGATCCCGATGGTTCAGACGATGAGAGTTCTTCCGGACAATATGAGAAAAGCCGCAGCGAAGGGCTTTATCAATGCAACGGATTGTGCGGATTATCTCACGAAAAAGGGCGTGGCGTTCCGTGACGCCTACAAAATCACCGGGCAGCTTGTCGCCATGTGTATTGAAAAGGATACTGTGCTTGAGGAACTCCCGTTGGAGGACTACCGTTCTCTCAGTGATGTCTTTGAGGAGGATGTCTATCAGGCCATCAATCTGAATACCTGTGTGAACGGCAGAAACGTACCGGGTGGTCCGGCGCCTGAGGCGGTACAGGCCCATATTAATGACGTTATGGAATATTTAGGTAAATAAATACTGTTAGTATTTGCTTATCTCCTGTGTACCTATCCGGTCTATTTTGCTTGTCGAGCCGGGGAACCAAAAAACGTAATATGGTCCCCCAGCACCCCTCCCCCGCTCTGTTTATAATTGGTGTGACCATTTATTAGGGCTATGGAGCATAAAGGAGGTTGTCAGGGAAAAGGGCGCAGCCCCCCTGACCTCGCCTTTTCGATAACCCTTTCTCTGAGTAACGAAAAGGTTACCCGTCGCGAAGGGGAGGAACCCCGTATGAGAGCAGAGGCTATAGAAAGTAAAAACAGAAAATATAAAGAGATAACCAGTATTGGAAATAAGAGGAAACAACATGGAAAAAATCAAAGTGGGTATTATCGGTGCCACCGGATATGCGGGAGTCGAACTGATTCGCCTTCTGCTTGGGCACCCAAAAGCAGAAATTACGGCGCTGTGTTCGGTCAGCTTTGAAGGCAAGCCAATCAGCGAGATCTATCCGGCGCTCTACCACATTAACGACGACATCCTGGTGGATGAGGACACCGTCATTGACAATTGTGATGTGATCTTTGCATCCGTGCCGCACGGCGTCGCCTAAGACCTCGCGGTCAAGTGCCTTGCGAAGGGAAAGCTCCTGATTGATTTGGGCGCGGATTTCCGCCTGCATGACGAAGCGGATTACAAGGAGTGGTATAAAGGCAGCTATAAGCATCCTCAAGCCCATAGGAATGCGGTATACTCCATCCCGGAGATTACCGGTGACGCGGTTAAATCCGCGGATGTCATTGCAAATCCCGGCTGCTATCCCACCAGTATTGCCATCGGCCTTGCCCCGGCGCTGAAACACAAGCTCATCTCCACGAAGGGGATTGTCATTGACTCCAAGTCCGGAGTTACCGGAGCCGGCCGCGGGCTTACCCAGAACACCCACTACCCGGAGTGCAATGAGGCATTTGCCCCCTATAAAGTCGGCACGCACCGCCATACCCCGGAAATTGAGCAGATGCTCTCCGAGGTTGCGGGGGAAACACTCACCGTCACCTTTGTTCCCCACCTGCTTCCAGTCAACCGTGGGATCGTCTCCACCATCTATGCGGACTTGGAAAAAGAGATGTCTGCTGAGAAAATCCACAAAATTTATGAGAATATGTATAAAGATAAAGAGTTTGTACGTGTTGTAAAGCTTGGGGACGTCCCGAACCTGAAAAACGTCCACTACTCCAACTACTGTGATGTGGGAATCTTTGTGGATACCAGGGCAAATAAGCTCATTGTTGTCTCCACCATTGACAACATGGTCAAGGGCGCGGCCGGCCAGGCTATCCAGAACATGAACTTGAAATGCGGACTGGAAGAGGACTGTGGACTTCATCTTGTACCGCCGGCCATCTGAAATCGGGGAGGAAAACATATGACAGTCGAACAGATAAACGGTGGAGTCTGTGCGCCGCTGGGCTTTACGGCGGCAGGTATCCACTGCGGAATCAAACCGAATAACCCCAAAAAGGATTTGGCGCTGATCTATAGCCGTGTTCCCTGTAAGGCAGCGGCTGTTTATACCACCAATAAGGTGAAAGGCGCGCCGATTGCCGTGACAAAAGACCATATCAAAAACGGACACGCACAGGCGGTCATTGTCAACTCCGGCAATGCCAACACCTGTAATGCAGACGGCGCGGAAAAGGCGCAGGAGATGTGCCTGCTTGCCGCAAACGTACTTGGCATTGCGGCGGATGATGTCATTGTCGCCTCCACCGGCGTGATTGGGCAGCCGCTTCCAATCGAACCGATTGCCTCCCATATCAAGGAGCTTGCGGAAGCTTTGAGCGCGGACGGCAGCTTGGGCGCGGCGCAGGCCATTATGACGACGGATACACGCGTCAAGGAAATTGCAGTTGAGTTTGAGGTGGACGGCACAGTGTGCCGTTTGGGAGGTATTTCCAAGGGTTCGGGTATGATTCATCCGAACATGGCGACCATGCTCGGTTTCCTCACCACGGATGCGGCAATCAAAAAATCCCTGTTAAAAGAGGCCCTTTCAGATGCGGTAAATGATACCTTTAATATGGTCAGTGTGGATGGGGATACGTCTACCAACGATATGGTGAGCATTCTGGCATCCGGTCTGGCGGACAATAAAAAAATCTGCGACAGGGACAGCGAAGGATATCAGGCGTTTTATGCGGCGCTGATGGAGGTTTGCACCTATCTTGCCCGCATTATGGCAAAGGATGGCGAAGGCGCAACCAAGCTCATCGAGTGTAAGGTGCATGGCGCCATAAGCGAGGAACAGGCAACGATCGTCTCCAAATCCGTTGTGATGTCCAGCCTGACCAAGGCGGCGGTCTTCGGCGCGGACGCCAACTGGGGACGCATCCTTTGCGCCATCGGCTATGCCAAGGTGGATGTGGATGTGGAAAAGGTGGATGTCGCGTTCCAGAGCAAGGCGGGAAGGATTCTTGTCTGTAAGGATGGGGCGGGAGTCGCCTTTGACGAGAAACTGGCAAAGAATATCCTGCTCGAAGATGAGATTGTCATCGATATCAACCTTAACAGCGGCACATTCGCCAAAACAGCCTACGGCTGTGATTTAACCTATGATTATGTGAAAATCAACGGGGATTACCGGACTTGATAAGACAAAGAGGGGGGAACCGAACATGGAAATTTCCTACAGCGATAAAGCTCAGGTACTTGCGCAGTCGCTTCCATATATTCAAAAATACTATAACAAAATCGTTGTCGTGAAGTATGGCGGCAACGCCATGAAGAGCGAGGAACTCAAGCAGGCGGTTATGAGCGATATCGTTCTGCTTTCACTAGTCGGCATTAAGGTTGTGCTGGTGCATGGGGGCGGCCCGGAAATCAATGACATGCTCAAGCGCGTCGGTAAGGAGTCCAAATTTGTAAACGGGCTTCGTTATACCGACGCCGAAACTGCGGAGATTGTTCAGATGGTACTTGCGGGCAAGGTCAACAAAAACCTGGTTGCCCTGCTGAAAAAGCACGGAGGCAGCGCAGTCGGTCTGTGCGGGATGGATGCGGGACTGTTCACCTGCAAAAAACATGAGGCCGGCGAGGATATCGGGTTTGTCGGCGATATTGTAAACATTGACACCAAGATTCTCGAGGACACCCTGAACAACGGCTATATTCCTGTCATCGCGACCGTGGGCTGCGATGAGGAGGGAAATGTCTACAACATCAATGCGGACACCGCAGCGGCGAGCATTGCAGCCGCACTGCACGCGGAAAATGTCATCCTGATGACGGATATCCGCGGCCTTCTCAAAGATAAGGACGACGAGTCCACCCTGATGCCGGAGGTCAGCGTCAGCGAAGTGCCCTATCTCATCAGCCAGGGCATTATCTCCGGGGGCATGATTCCGAAAATTGAGTGCTGTGTGGAAGCAGTACGACGAGGGGTCAAGAAATCCGTTATCATTGACGGGCGCATCCCCAACTCCATCCTTATTGAGATGCTCTCAGACGCGGGTATCGGCACCATGTTCTATTAAAGGAGAAAAACCATGTTTGAAGACATAAAGGCGCAGGACAAACAGTATATTATGAATACCTACGGCCGGTTCGACGCCGCCATAAAAAGCGGAAAAGGGGCGGCCTGTGAGGATTTTGACGGAAAGACCTACATTGACTTCGGCAGCGGGATCGGAGTCAACTCCCTCGGCTATTGCAACGACGCCTGGGTACATGCAGTGTGCAGTCAGGCCGCAGTTCTCAATCACACATCCAACCTGTATTATACAAAGCCCTGCGGGGATTTGGCCAAAAAGCTCTGTGAGCTGACCGGCTGTAAAGGGGTGTTCTTCTCAAACTCCGGTGCGGAGGCAAACGAGGGCGCCATCAAGATTGCAAGAAAATACGGGATTGATCATTATGGCGAAAACCACACCAAGATTGTCACCCTGGTCAATTCCTTCCATGGGAGGACGGTGACCACTCTTGCCGCAACCGGACAGGATGTTTTTCACAAATCCTTTTTTCCTCTGACGGAGGGGTTTGCCTATGCACTTGCCGGGGACATGGAAGACGTTAAGGCAAAAGCCGACGCGGATACAACCGCGATTATGATTGAGTTTATCCAGGGCGAGGGTGGAGTCATCCCTCTGGATCGGGAATTTGTCAGACAGGTTGAGGCACTGTGCAGGGAGAAGGATATCCTCCTGATTGCGGACGAGGTACAGACCGGCGTGGCGCGTACAGGCACCTTCTACTGCTATGAGCAGTACGGCGTGCATCCGAATATTATTACCAGCGCAAAAGGGCTTGGCGGGGGGCTTCCGATCGGGGCAATTCTCGCGGATGAAAAGACCTTCCAGGTATTCGGGGCAGGGGATCACGGCTCCACCTATGGAGGAAACCCGGTTGTGTGTGCGGGTGCAAACTGCGTGGTGGATCTTGTCAGCCAACCGGAATTTTTACAGCAGGTCAAAGACAAAGGTGCATATTTTGCTCAGAAGCTCGGCAAAATGCCGCATGTCAAGGCGGTCCGTCAAACCGGCCTGATGATCGGCTTTGATTTGGATGTGGGCACTTCTTCCGCGGTTGCGGCGGCTTGTGTCAAAGAAGGCCTGCTTTTGCTGACTGCAAAAACCTCCGTCCGCCTGCTTCCGCCGCTTACCATTACTTATGAAGAAATCGACAAGGGCCTTGCCATCCTGGAAAAGGTATTAAAGGCCATCGCATAACAAATGAGAGGAGACGACCTATGAAACATCTGCTGAAAATGCTCGATTTGACCCCGATTGAAATTAAGGAGATTTTAAATCTCGCGGATCAGCTCAAATATGAAAACAAACACGGTATCAAACACCATCGCCTGGAAGGGCAGAGCCTGGGAATGATATTCCAGAAATCCTCTACCCGTACCCGCGTTTCCTTTGAGGTCGGTATGTACCAGCTCGGCGGGCAGGCGCTGTTTCTCTCAAACCGCGATCTGCAGATTGGCCGCGGGGAACCGGTGCAGGATACTGCGCGCGTCCTCTCCAGATACCTTGACGGCATCATGATCCGTACCTTTGAACAACAGGAAGTGGAGGATTTGGCCGAGTATGGTTCCATCCCCATCATCAACGGGCTGACGGATTTCTGCCATCCCTGCCAGGTGCTTGCGGATTTGCTCACCATCCGGGAATATAAGGGGCGGTTGAACGGGCTGAAAATGTGTTATATCGGCGACGGAAACAACATGGCGAATTCTCTGATTGTCGGCGGACTGAAAACTGACATGAAGGTATCGGTCGCCACTCCGAATGACCACCAGCCGGATCGGGCCGTGCTCGACTTTGCCGGGGGCTACGGCGAAAACTTCCAGCTGACCGACGATATCTTCAAAGCCGCCGAGGGCGCGGATGTTCTGCTTACCGACGTCTGGGCTTCCATGGGCCAGGAGGGAGAAGCTGAGCAACGTAAAAAGATTTTTGCAGGATATCAGATTAATAGCAATCTGCTGGAGCACGCGAATCCGGGCGCATTGGTGCTCCACTGCCTGCCCGCACACCGCGGTGAGGAAATCACAAATGAGGTCTTCGAGGCACATCCGGAAATTTTTGACGAAGCGGAAAACCGTCTGCATGCACAGAAAGCCGTTATGGTCAAGCTGATGCAGAAATAAGCGAAAAACCTCCCTGTCAGCCGCAATGTTGGTTTCTCTCTTGACCCTCATCCGCAGGGATAGACGGCAGTGCGCAAACTCCCGGCGGAGTATCAGCCACCCCGATAAAGCTGGAGTTATGGAGATAAACACAAATCCAACTGGTTATGCGTGTATTTCCTTTTGGACATGACAATACCCCCTGATGTAGTACTTCTATTTTCCTACATCAGGGGGCTTTTGTCCATTGTCCGTTTTTACTGGTCCTGTTCAGGCTGCCCTCCGGGGGTTATGAAAATAAAGCTTATGCCTCACATTTAACTTCAAAGAAGGCCTGCGGGTATTTGCAGGTGGGACAGATTTTCGGAGCCTCCGCGCCCTCATAGACATAACCGCAGTTGCGGCAGATCCAGGTGACGGAGGTTGGTTTTTTAAATACCATCTGCTGTTTTAAATCGTCGCTCATCTTGCGAAAACGGCCTTCATGCATCTTTTCCACGCTCGCGACAAGCTCAAACTCCGCTGCGATCTGCTTGAAGCCCTCTTCCTTGGCGACCTCGGCGTATTCCTTGTACATCTCAGACCACTCGTAATGCTCGCCTGCCATCGCGTCAACTAGATTATCGGTTGTGGATTTGATAGCGCCTCCATTGATGTGTTTGAGCCACATCGTCGCATGCGCCCATTCGTTGGCGGCAGTGGTATCGAACATGTCTCCCATATGCTGGTAGCCTTCTTTTCTGGCCTGATCCGCATAGATGTTGTATTTTGTCCTTGCCTGAGATTCCCCTGCATATGCGGAATACAGGTTTGCTTTCGTTCTGCTGTTTTCAAAATCCATACTATGTTCCTCCCGAAAGATTTTTCGATTGTAGTATGGACATGGAACAAACTCTTATACCAATTTTTCTAAAATTGCCGTGAAAAAGGTGCTTCTAATTTTCAATTGTTTTAGGGAGAAAAGTCTCAGTCCTGCCTCTTCCGGTTTGCCTGCTCGATGAGCATCAGCTTTTGCGCTTTTGTCATTTGCTTAAGCCGGTACTCGAGCCGCATCGCGGACTGCTTGTCCTCGCACTCTTCCCAGTAGACGAGAGTAACCGGCAGGCGCGAACGGGTGTATTTTGCCCCATGACCGCTGTTGTGGCAGTTAAGCCGCGCTTCAATATCGTTGGTCCAGCCCGCATAGAGAGTCCCGTCCGAACACGCAAGCAGGTAGGCTCCGGGGCGCTTCTCTTTATTCATGCCGGTTCGGATGATAGTCCCATCCCTCATCCGCGTGGTAAACCATTAAACGGGACATTCCGCCGTCAACCGTCAGGTTTTCCGCGTTGATAAAGCTGTTTGCCTCATCACATAAAAACAGGGCGGCCCGGGCGATATCCGTTGGGTTTCCGACCCTGCCGGAAGGATGCTGAAGCGTGTCTCCCTCGCTGTACTGCGGCTGATAGTCTGCCTGGTGCCAGGCCCCGGTGTCAATCCAGCCGGGAGAGATGGAGTTAACACGCACTTTCCCGGCCAGGCTCACTGCCATCGCGTGGGTCAGTGCGGATATTCCGCCTTTGGCGGCGGTATAGCTCTCGGTATCCGCTTGGGACTGGTATGCGCGCGTGGAGGAGATGTTGACGATAGACGCTCCCGGTGCAAACAGCGGGAATAACAGCTTGGTCAGGTAATAAGGCGCGGCGACGCCGATGCGCAGGATCTCGAGAAAGCTTTCATACCCACAGCCACTAAGAAGCCCCTGATGGCTGATACAGGCGTTGTTGATGAGAAAATCCACCTGTCCGAATCGCATTGTTACCTGCTCGGCAAAACGCTCCAGGTCCTCCTGCTGTCCGGCATCCCCATGAAAAAACAGGGCGTCAGATCCATGCTCAACCAGCCAGCGGAGATTTTCCTCCCCCGCCGGCTTGTCCCAGTCCATAAAGGCAATACGGCAGCCCTGTACGGCAAATTCTCTTGTCAGGCAGCGCCCGATGCCGAGCGCCCCGCCGGTGATGATACAGACCTTTCCAGCAAAACTCATAGTTTTTCCTCCTCAAGATAGGTGAATCTGGCGATTTATTTCCCGTCGTGTTTGTCAATATCCTCCCATATGGAAGCGGGGCGTACCGGGAGGTCTCGCTTCCCGCCAGAGCGCCCGGCAGACAGCCATCGGTTCCAATGTCCCGGAGTGTACGGCAGGAAAGGGGACTCTATTCTTCGCCCTTCAAGTGGCTTCATCGGATCATTTGAATTGGATAAGGTACGGAAAATCCCTCCCTTATTCCTCGGAAAACGCCCCAAGCAGGCCGGGGAACATGTCGCCCAGCGTGGATTGCTGCGGATGCTTGACGTTGACCGTCTCGGTGATGATTTTTGTGCGACTGGCAAATTTCTCCGGCTGGGTCATCACCATAGTCAGCAGGGAAGCGGAGTTTTCCGCATCGTCCGCCGCGCTGTGCTGGTTGCCGGAGAAATCCTCCTCAATCGTGCCGATGGCATTTTTCAGCGAGAGCTTGGAGCGCCTTGACAGCCCCATCAGGCGGGTATAGATTTTTTGGAAATCCATCCAACGGCGGAAAGGGCGCTCCAGCCCGTCCGGATAAATGCCCTTTTCCCGGCACTCGGTTTTCAGCTGGCGCAAATCGCTGCTGCTCCAGGAGTAAATGCGCACCTCTCCCTCGCCAATCCAGGCAGTGAAGTCTTCCAGCGCGTCTTTTAGCTCCTTTGCATTCTTTACCGTCTCATCCGTGATGCCGGTAAGCTCGGTGCATTTTTTGCAGATAGGTGCGCGCTCAGGCCTGACATAGCAGGTAAACCGGTCGATCTGCTGATAGTCCTCGTCGAGCTTGACCGCCCCGATTTCCACTATTTCACTGTGCATCACACTCCCTTCGGGCCGCGCTGCCTTGGGAATCTGGTTCATTTCAAAGTCCAAAAAGATATGCTGCATGGCTGATACTCCTCTTTGTCCCGCCCCTGTTTCAGCGGGATTCCCGATCATTTTTACATTTTGTTTTAGTATATCACTGACCTGCCTTCAAGCCAAGAGATTGCGCTTTTGTCCACCCTGATTTATAATAAGGAGAACAAATCAGAAGGATGGAAAGGGACGGGCTTATGAAACGGACGGTAGTGCATCTGAAAAAAGGGGAGGGCCGGGCCCTTAAAGCAGGCGCGGCGTGGGTTTACGACAATGAAATCGAATCCATCACCGGAGATTTCGCGAATGGAGACATCGTTTTTGTGGAGGATTTCGACGGTTATCCTATGGGCGTCGGTTTTCTCAACACAAATTCGAAAATCACAGTGAGGATGCTCTCGAGGAAACCGGATACAGTCGTCGATGAGGACTTCCTGCGTATGCGGGTAAGGGATGCTTGGGAATACCGCAAGGCAGTCGGAGAGACGGATACCTGCCGCCTTATCTTCGGGGAGGCGGATTTTCTGCCCGGCCTTGTAGTGGATAAATTTTCTGATGTATTGGTGGTGGAATCGCTGGCACTCGGGATTGACCGGCTTAAGGGGGAGATTCTCCGCCTGCTAAGCGAGGTGCTCGCAGAAGATGGGATAGCCATCCGCGGTATCTATGAGCGCAGTGACGCCAAGGTGCGCAAGCAGGAGGGCATGGAGCCGTTTAAGGGATTTCTCAGCGACCCGTTTGACCCTAAGGTGCCAATTGTAGAAAATGGGGTAAAATATCTGGTCGATGTGGCGGAAGGCCAAAAGACCGGCTTTTTCCTGGACCAGAAGTATAATCGAAGAGCCATCCAGCGCCTGTGCAAAGGCAAACGGGTACTTGACTGTTTTACTCATACCGGTTCGTTTGCACTGTGCGCCGGGATTGCCGGGGCAAGCAGTGTGCTCGGCGTGGACGCTTCACAGCTTGGCATACGGCAGGCACGGGAGAATGCAGCACTCAACGGCCTGACCGATACCGTCAGGTTCCAGTGTGCGGATGTCTTTGACCTGCTGCCGCAGTTGGAGCGGGACGGGGAACAGTTTGACGTCGTGATCCTCGATCCCCCGGCCTTTACTAAATCCCGCAGCTCGGTGAAAAACGCCGTCAAAGGGTACCGGGAAATCAACCTGCGCGGGATGAAGCTTATCGCAGACGGCGGCTATCTCGCTACCTGCTCCTGCTCCCACTTTATGACGCCGGAGCTATTTGCCAAAACCATCGGGGAGGCCGCACGGGGCGCACACAAACGCCTGCGCCAGGTGGAGTACCGGACGCAGGGACCTGACCATCCGATTCTATGGGCGGCAGATGAAACCTCCTATTACCTTAAATTCTTTATTTTTCAGGTCTGTGACGAAAAATAGAGAAAAACAAATAGATCCTCTGCCCTTATAATCCGGGCGGGGGATTTTTGGGGCTTGTGCGATTGGCGACTATCTCATGCCCGTAACAATCATTTTCCTTAGTCTCACTGGCACAGCAGAAGAGCTTTTTCGACGCTTTTATGTCTTAAACAAGAAGCAGAAAAAATTTTTCCTTTCCTTTTACGCTTTACTGTGGCATAATAGTAAGACAATATAATTTTACTTAAGGGGAATGTGTATGGAAAATGAGAGAAGCAGTTTTTCAGGAAAACTCGGTTTTGTGCTCACCGCAGCAGGCTCTGCGGTAGGGCTCGGAAACATCTGGAGGTTTCCCTATCTCGCGGCCAAATACGGCGGCGGTATCTTTTTGCTCGTCTATCTGATTTTGGCAGTAACTTTCGGATTTGCTCTGATGACAGCGGAAATCGCCATCGGAAGGAAGACGCACAAAAGCTCAATTGAAGCGTTTGCAAGCCTGAATAAAAAATATTCCTTTATCGGGTTGCTCAGCTCAGTTGTCCCGATGATAATTCTGCCGTATTACTGCGTCATCGGTGGATGGGTGGCGAAATACTTTACCGTCTTTGTCACCGGGGATGCCACTGCCGCTTCCGCGGACGGGTATTTCGAGGGCTTTATCGGCAAAACCGGGGAGCCTATTTTTTGGTTCGCCCTTTTCGTCGCGGTAACGGCCATTATCGTGCTCTTGGGTGTAGAAAAAGGTGTGGAAAAGGCAAGCAAAATTATGATGCCGGTTCTCATCATCCTGACTCTGGTATTCACAATTTATTCGCTGACCTTGCCGGGTGCGATGGAAGGAGTCAAATACTACCTCCTGCCGGATTTCAGCCGTTTTTCCGCAACGACAGTGCTTGCGGCACTCGGTCAGCTGTTCTACTCAATGTCGCTGGCAATGGGCATCATGGTTACCTATGGCTCCTACATGAAGCGGGAGGTGGATTTGGAAAAATCCGTCCGCCACATTGAAACCTTTGATACCGGGATTGCCTTTCTCGCGGGACTGATGATTATCCCCGCAGTCTTTGCATTTTCCGGCGGTGAAACCACCGTGGGTGCCGGCCCGGGACTGATGTTTATCACCCTGCCGAAGGTATTTGGTCAGATGCCTCTTGGCACGGTATTCGGAGCCGTCTTTTTCCTGCTCGTCTTTTTTGCGGCGCTGACCTCTTCCGTCTCTTTGATGGAAACAGTCGTTTCTATTTTCCAAGACAAGTTCCATTGGAAACGGAAAACCACCTGCCTGCTTGTTGCGGCAGGAGCCTTGCTGATTGGGATTCCCTCTTCTTTGGGCTTTGGCATTTGGGATGGCTTTCAGCCTCTCGGCATGTCCATCCTCGATTTCTTCGATTTTATCTCCAACAGCGTGCTTATGCCGGTTGTGGCGTTGCTCATCAGCCTGTTCGTGGGCTATGTCATCGGGACAAAATCCATTTCGGAGGAAGTGCGCCAGTCCTCTTCGTTTAAAGGGGAGAAATTATTTGTTGTGGTCATTAAATACATCGCGCCCATCTGTATTGTGGCGATTTTGATAAGTTCGGTGCTCAACTCCCTGGGAATTTTCAAAATTTAGGGTTGTCATGATTTTAGGATATCCAGCCAATACAATAGGGGTACAAATATTAGGGGTAAACCATGCGGCAGGAATAGGAGCGGATGAATCATGAGCACGAAAATCACACAGTCTCTGCTCGCCAGGGCCATTGAGAGAAAAGACGTCACGGTGGAGTATATCCTACATGTGCTTCGCCGCGCACCGGCCCCAAAAGTCGTCGGAGCAAAATGGCTCCGCACAAAAAGATGTGGAAACGAGACTTCCTGGATGGGCGTCTCGACGATCCTCTACCGTGGTGCTTAGCATGATGTAGAAAGTCCCCGAAAAACAGCGGCCCAGTCCGCGGACAAAAAACGGGAGAAAGCAGATTGGCTTTCTCCCGCTTTTTTGTTATTTGTAAACTCAGTGAATGCAGACTCTCAAAGCGTCTCCGGTTCCGGATATTCTATGCCAAAGGTTTCCACGGTCACGGATTCCATTACCTCGTCTCTCAACGGCTTATCCGAGTGGTTGCGCTTGACATTTACAATGCGCTTTACCTCCTCGATTCCCTCGATAACCTTGCCGAATGCCGCATACTGTCCATCCAAGTGCGGCGCATCGTCGACCATGATGAAGAACTGGGAACCTGCGCTGTCCGGATGAGAGGAACGTGCCATCGAGATGACGCCGGTCGTATGCTTAAGTTTGTTTTCAAACCCGTTTGCTGCAAATTCCCCGTTGATACGATATCCCGGGCCACCCACACCGATTCCCTGCGGGTCGCCGCCCTGAATCATAAAGCCTGGGATAACGCGGTGGAAGATGACCCCGTCATAAAAACCCTTGTTTGCAAGGGAGATAAAGTTGTTGACCGTACCTGGTGCAATTTCCGGATAGAGCTCGACCTTGATAGTCCCGCCGGATTTCATCTGAATGGTTGCAATTGGATTTGGCATAAACATGCCCCTTTCTTATAACAATCTGAATTGTGTCAACCCTTTCGCCCGCGACGAAAAAGACAAGCCCATTATAGCACAGACCGGGCAGAGAAAAAACAGGATTTTGTAAACCCAAACTTCTTTGGCGGTCAGGTAAACCAGAATTCACGATGGTTTGGCAGGCCTTTTCGGCCATTTTGCGTATCGACGTTCTAGTGGGCTTTGCTTTATAATGGTAAGGTTATTAAGAAAAGAATTTCATCGAATAAAGGGGTTTTACCATGGAACCGACAAAACATAATAAAATGGGGACGCAGAAGATCCCCAGATTACTTGTCACAATGTCACTTCCCGCGATGTTTTCCATGCTCATCCAGGCGCTTTACAACATTGTGGACAGTATTTTCGTCGCGCAGATCAATGAGAATGCGCTGACCGCAGTATCCCTTGCATTTCCGATTCAGACATTAATTCTGGCGGTGTCTGTGGGCACCGGTATCGGCATTAACTCCCTGATTTCCAGAAGGCTTGGGGAAAAGCGTAAGGAAGAAGCCGGACACGCTGCGGAACACGGAATTATCCTGGCACTGGCAAGCTGGTTGATGTTTGCGCTGTTTGGTGCGCTGTTCACTCCCATGTTTTTTAAGGCGTTTACCTCGGATGCGCAGATCGTTGAGTACGGCTGCCAGTACATTTATGTCGTGACAATCTTTACCTTTGGTATCTTTTTGTCCGTAAATATCGAGAAGATTTTCCAGTCAACCGGGAATATGGTCATCCCGATGTGTCAAAATCTTCTGGGTGCGGCGACAAACCTGATTCTCGACCCAATCCTCATCTTCGGGCTGTTCGGATTTCCGAAGCTGGACGTGCTGGGCGCAGCGATTGCAACGGTTTCCGGTCAGATTGTCGGCATGCTTTTCGGACTGATTATGCTCTATACGAAAAATCATGAAATCCGCGTGAGCTTTCATGGATTTCGCTTTAGCTGGCAGTCAGTAAAGGATATCTATGCGGTTGGGCTTCCCTCTATTATCATGCAGGCGGTTGCGTCGGTGCTGACTGTCTGCCTCAACGGGATTCTCATCGGTTTTTCTTCCACTGCGGTATCAGTACTCGGTATTTACTATAAGCTCCAGTCGTTTGTCTTTATGCCGGTATTCGGCCTTAACCAGGGCTCCATGCCGATAATGGGTTATAACTATGGCGCAAGAAACCGGAAACGGCTTATCAGTACCGTCAAACTCGCCTGTGTCATTGCCTTTTCCATCATGCTGGTGGGAACTCTGATTTTTTGGCTGTTGCCAGGCCTTCTGCTCAAGATGTTCAACGCTTCGGATTCGATGCTCTCCATCGGTATCCCGGCGCTCCGCTTAATAAGCCTGAGTTTTTTACTCGCTTCCATCAACATTGTGCTCTCCAACCTTTTCCAGGCGATGGGTCATGGCGTCAAGAGCTTGATTGTCTCGCTGATTCGCCAGCTTGCCGTAATTCTCCCAGTTGCTTTCCTGCTCTCAAGGGCCATCGGGGTAAACGGGGTGTGGCTTGCCTTCCCGATTGCAGAGGTCGTGGGTTTTACACTTTCGATTTTGTTCTTCCTGAGTGTTTATCGCAATGAAATCAAGGCCATGCCGGAGCATTCCGGAGAATAAGAATGTTTCCCGTTTCCGAGCTTTTTGATAAATTTCGTTTTAACTGCGTACTTGCACATGGGCACATAAATCAGTATAATCACGGAATTCTCCCTCATTCAGCACTTGCCGAATGAGGGAGGATCGGTTACATCGTGAGTGTTCCGCTTTCATCCTCTATTAAAATCAAAATGCGCTCTTCTTCTCCAGTTTGGGTGTCGATATAGACAAGTACGTTCTCACCGTTAATGCCCTCGCATAGAAATTCATAGCAGTAAGCTTCGTTCAGCCCATCGGTGGGGATGACCGCCATCTGGTAGTTTTTCACCGTCAGCTGGTCACTGAGGATATCTGCCGCCTCCCTGGCAGAGAGCTTTGGTTTTTCGAGTGTACGTGCTTTGTGGTTGGTCAGATATCCTCTGGCGTCATAGCCGCAAACCACCCCATCGTCGAGCGCGACGGATACCTTGATTAAATCCGTATAGCAGGTGGCCTCTCCCTCCATGGAGGCAAAGTTTATCGTACACACGCCTTCGGAAATCTCATAGTAGGTGTTTTTCATTCCGGACAGCCCCATGGAAGCGAGATAGCGCGCCCCGGTCTGGATGGCATAATCCACGGTGTAGCGCTGTTCTAGATGTTCTTTGGAGCAGACTTTGTAGATAAGATATCCTCCGCTCTTGGAAACGGCGGCTTCCTCAGAGCCATAGGCGAACCGGTAGGCCGGCATCATCCCCTCCTCGTCGGTTTCCTCCAACAGTTTGTTTGTATCCTCTACGCCAAATGCCTTTGCGGCAATCGATTTTGCCTCCTCTTTGGTGATTTCAGCTTTATCTTTGAGGAGGAGCGGTTCTCTCTGGAGCAGATGGTCGGAAAACGGCCCGTCATAAATCAGGGTTGGATAGCTGACAAAATCGTCCTCCAGTTCAGCAAATCCGGAAAGATTCATGGTCTCCTTAGAGCCGTCATCCTGCGCATGCGCGGTCAGAATGTCTTCTAAATTTGTCACACCCGCGTCAAGGTCGCTTTTCATCTGTGTGACGGAGTCGTTCATCTGCTTGGCGTATTCCCCCAGTGTGCTAAGTGTATCGCGTTCTTCCTGAGTGATTTCTCCCTTTCCGACAACTTTTTTTGCCAGTGTCATGGAATATTCCCCGACCTGGGAAAGAAAACGGTTGGTATTTAGCAGATGAAAATCGCTTACCGGCAAGCGGGAAAGGCAGTTTTTCGCAACGCCCGCATCCTTCCACAGCTTGGCGGAGAGTCCGGATACCTGCGCCGGGGTTGAGGCGTACATTCCTTTTTCCAGCGTGACCGAGAGGCTGGAAAGGGAATCGGAGAGATCGGAAAGCGCATACTGGTATTCGAACTGTACCTGTGCTCGGTATTTTTGCTCGGCTTGGTAGCTCTGCGCAAGCGCGCCGGAGCAGACAAGGATTCCGGCCGTAAGGAAACTGACGGTGCGGATCATTGCTCGCTTGGAAATTGTTATCATAAAATTACCTCCATCCGGTGGGATTTGGGAAAAAAGTCTGATACCCGCTAAATTTACAGGCATATTCTGCCCTGATTTTATTAAAAATATGTAAATGAATCGTTTGCAATTGCAATGCTCCTTTCAAAAATGTATAATAAAAACTATATATTCTGCGAAAAAGCGGGATTTTGGACGAATTTGAGCATAAGGGTGATTTGAGGAATGCTGCATTATCTGGATAACAGCGCAACGACTGCGGTAGACCCGCGGGTGGCTCAGCGGATTTACGATACGATGACAACTTGTTATGGGAACCCCTCCTCGTTGCATATGCTGGGGCTGCAGGCGGAACAGGTCATACGAACCGCTGCAAAGCAGGTGGCCTCCTGTATCGGCTGCAAGCCGGAGGAACTCTATTTTACTTCTGGGGGAACGGAAGCCAACAACCTTGCCATTTTCGGTGCAGCCTATGCCAAAAAACGGACGGCAAAGCGCATCGTGACAACTGCCATCGAGCATTCCTCAGTGCTGGATGCCTGCCGGGAGCTCGAAAAGGAGGGCTTTGAGGTCGTTTTTGTAAAACCGGAACCGGACGGGCATGTCTTCACAGAAAACCTGGTGAAGGCGGTGGATGAAAACACCTCCCTTGTCAGCGCAATGCTTGTCAATAATGAAATTGGAACCATTCTCGATGTTGCGGGCATGGCAAAACAGATCCGACGGATAAACCCGAACATCCTGATTCATTGCGATGCAGTACAGGCATTCGGCAAGCTTCCTATCTCGGTCAAGGAGCTCGGGGTGGATTTGCTCACTGCAAGCGGGCATAAAATCCATGCGCCTAAGGGAATCGGATTTCTCTACAAATCGGACAAAGCGCGTATTTTGCCGCGTACCTTCGGCGGAGAGCAACAGAAGCGCCTGCGCCCGGGTACCGAGTGTGTCCCGCTCATTGCAGGGCTCGGCCTTGCGGCAGAACTTGCCTGTGCAAGGCTTAAGGAGAACGAAGAGCGGGTCAAAGCGCTAAACTATCAGTTGCGCGAACGCGTGCTGCAAATCCCGGAACTTGTCATCAACTCACCGGACGACGCCTCGCCCTATGTGTTGAATGTGTCCGCACTGGGCTTCCGCTCGGAGATTTTGCTGCATTTTCTCGAACAGAATGAGGTCTATGTTTCCAGCGGCTCCGCCTGCGCACAGGGCGCGAAAAGCCATGTGCTCGAAGCGATGGGACTCGGACGGCGACGGGTCGACAGCGCCATCCGGGTTAGCCTGAGCAAGTACAGCACCGAGGAAGACGTCCGGGCCTTTGCGGACAGCCTTGGGTCAGCCAGACAAAAACTATTCAGGAGCAGATAAATGAAAGAGATTGTACTCATCAAAAACGGAGAAATCGCCTTGAAGGGGCTCAACCGTGCCACCTTTGAGGATATCATGATAAAAAATATGCGACGCAGGTTATCCCGACTTGGTAAATTCAAGATTACCAAAGCGCAGTCGACAGTCTACGTCGAACCTTCGGACGAGGGCATTGATTTGGATGAGGCTGTGGAAATCCTGAAAAAGGTGTTCGGCATTGCTGCAATGTCCCGTGCCCTTGTTACGGAAAAAAAGCTGGAGACCATCGAGAGTGACGCAGTGGAATACCTGCGCGATACACTGACGCGGGCAAAGACCTTCAAGGTCGAGGCAAAACGCTCGGACAAAAATTTTCCCTACAAATCCCCAGAGATTTGCCGGGAAGTCGGCGGACACCTGCTTGAGCATTATCCGCATCTAAAGGTGGATGTCCACCATCCCGATATTGTCGTCACCGTGGAGGTGCGCGATTTCGCAGCCTACGTGCATGCGGGCGTGATCCAGGGCGCGGGCGGAATCCCCATCGGCTCGAGCGGTAAGGCGATGCTGCTTATCTCCGGCGGCATCGACAGCCCGGTCGCGGGTTACATGATGGCAAAACGCGGCCTGATCCTGGATGCCGTCCACTTTGTCAGCCCGCCCTATACCAGCGAGCGCGCCAAGCTCAAGGTCATCGAGCTTGCGCAGGAGATGTGCGAATACTGCGGGACCATCCGCCTGCATATCGTCCCGTTTACCCATATCCAGGAGCAAATTAAGGAGCATTGCCCGGAAGAGCTGTTTACCATTATCATGCGCCGGTTTATGATGCGTATTGCCGAGCGTGTGGCAAAGCAAAACAGCTGCCAAGCGCTGATTACCGGCGAGAGTATGGGGCAGGTGGCGAGCCAGACGCTTGGCGCCATCGCCTGTACTGACCGGGTATGCAGCATGCCGGTATTCCGCCCGCTTATCGGGATGGATAAAAGCGAGATCATCGAAATTTCCCGCAAAATCGATACCTTTGAAACCTCCATCCTCCCCTATGAGGACTGCTGTACTGTGTTTACTCCGCGTCATCCGCGCACTAGGCCTTCCGTCTCCATGGTGGAGACGGCCGAAGCTGCGCTTGACATTCAAACGCTGATAGATGAGGCGGTTTGCGGCATTAAAGTCGAAACCGCGCGCCTGTAACCTGTCGGGAAAGAGAGGTTTTTCTATGAATGCAGAAATTATCGTAGTCGGCAGCCAGGAAGAGGTTGCCGACGCTGCCCTGAAAAATGCGGAATACCTAAAAGAGAAACTCAAAGAAGTTGGAATCACCCTGGCGGGCCAATCCGCTGCGCTGACAAATCCACAGCGCTTGGAACGGCTGTTTGCTTCGGCGCTCGACCGCAGTGAGGTGGTCATCATTACCGGCGGACTCGGGAACGGGGAGGATGCCATCTCCAAGGACTGTATCTGCCAGACCCTGGGGCTGTCCCTGGAATTAAACGAGGAAGTGCTCAGCCGGGTCAAGGCCTATGTGGACCGGGTCGGAGAAACTATGAACGAAACCTATGTCCACCAGGCGATGTTTCCGCGACATGCGGTTATCTTCAAGAACCAAATGAGTGCCTCCTGCGGCTTTGCCATCAAGGGGACTAACAAGATTATCCTGATATTGCCAGGACAGCCGGAGGAACTCGCCGACATGTTCGAGCAGGAGGTATTGCCGTTTTTACAGCAGAATTCCACGAACACAACGGCAAACCATACACTGCGTGTCGCAGGGCTCTCCCTGCAGGATGTGCAGGAGAAAATCGGACATCTTACCGGCCTTATCAATCCTTCTGTGGAGACGGCTGAGGAAAATGGGGAGGTCCTCATCTCCATCCATGCAAAGGCCAATACCCGCCACCATGCGGAAAACGCCTGCGCCTCGGTCATCAAGCAGGTACAGCAGATATTGGGCGATCATGTCTACGGACAGGATGCCAAGGGTATTGAGCAGGTCGTTTGCCACAAATTACAGTCCTCACAGCAGAGCATTTCCCTGTGCGAGCTTGGCAGTGCGGGCGCTATCAGAAAACGGATTTTAGAAGATGAGCAGGGCGCTTCGGTTCTTATTGATAGTGGTATGAGTGATCCGCTATCCTACCTGCCGCAAAAGCTGACGGATAAGTTTTCCCCGGTGAGCAGGGAATCGGCGGTATATCTTGCCAAAGCGGCAAGCGATCTGACTCAGTCCACGTTTGGCGTGGCGTTTGTCTCCCCGACGCAGCGGGCAGTCTCCCTCTCTCACAAGACTCCGAAAAATGTGGTCTATGCCGCTGTCTATCAAAACGGAAAGGGCTGGGTGCAGGAATTCCCGGCAACAGCACAGTCGATTGCCGACGCTGGGGCTTGGGCGCTCAACATGATCCGCCTGTGTTTGGATCGATCCCCGTCCGTGATGGAGCAGGCCTATGATGTCAACCATGCTGGTGTGCTTAAGGGACCGAAAAACCGCGGAACAACGGCACAAGCCGCCGTTTCCTCGGATGGGGAAGAAGCGTCTGTCAAGGAACAGAAGCGGAAAGATAAAAATGGCAAAAGACCATGGTATAAAAAGGTTTTCGGTTACTGCATTCCAATGAAAAATGATTCCGTCGGGGAAATTATCCGTAAAATCTTCTTTACGCTCGGTACGCTGATCTGCATTGGATGCCTGATTTTCATCACCGCACATTACGCGTCCTATTTCACCACACAAAAACAGAATGAGTCTCTCAAGCACCTGCTCACCGAGTCGACCAGTATCCCGAGCAATTACCCAAAAGGGTACCTGGAAAAGTTTGCAGGGCTGTATAAGGTGAATAAGGATATCGCCGGCTGGCTGGAAATCAAAGATACCAACATCGATTACCCGGTTGTCAAGGGAACAGACAACACCACCTACCTGAAAAAGAGTTTCCGCGGGAAGAAGGACAAACACGGGACGATATTCATGGATTACCGCAACGATGCGAGAATTAAAGGCTCGAACCTAGTACTGTACGGAAGTAATCTGAAAGATAACACCATGTTCAGTAACTTGATAAACTATAAGGATATCGCCTATTACCGAGACCATCCGACGATTAACTTTGATACGGTCTATGAAGAAGCCAAGTGGAAGATTATCGGTGCATTCCTGACAACTGAAGTGGGCACGGATGCAAATTCTCTCGCGTTTGGTGAGTTCCTCTACCCTAGAAGCCCAGAGGAGTTCGATTGGTTTATCGGCGAGGTGAACAAACGCTCCTATCTGAATACCGGCGTGGATGTCAAATTCAGCGATACCCTGCTGACTCTCGCCACTCCGACAGATGAGCTGACAAACGGCTACTTTGTCGTTGTTGCCCGTCAGGTTCGGGAGGGGGAAACGGCAAACGTGGATACCGCTTCCGCCAAGCAGAATTCCTCTCCCCTGATGCCGGAAAGCTGGTATGTCACCTATGGAGGCAGCGCGCCGGGCGGAGTGACCGCTGCGGCAAACCCTCTTGGCGGATATGCCAACGTCAAGGAGAATATGTTCGGTTATGTGGACCCAGATGCAAAGGACGATAATTCCGCTTCCTCCAAGACCTCCAGCAAGAAGAACTCTTCGAGCAAAGCCGTCTCTTCGGAGGAAGAGGAGAACCGGGCATCTAATTCAAGCAAACCCTCGGTTGCCACACCGGAGGAACCCGAGGAATCTACCTATACTCCCCCTGCGAATCCTCCCGAGCCAACAGACCCGGATGGGGGGACCGATGTCGGTACGCCTTCAACGGGCAAGGAGGAGGGAACCGGCGGCGGTACGGAGGAGGGAACCGGTGGCGGCTCGCCCCCAACAGACCCGGAGGAGGGAACCGGTGACGGTACGGAGGAGGGAACCGGCGGCGGTACGACTCCATCATCCCCGGATGACGAAACGAATACGACCACACAGGCTGAATAGAATAACCACATCCCGGAGGAACCCCCTCCGGGATGTTTTTTGCAGGCATTTTGTTTTTTTTAGAGGCGGTAACACGCCTTTTCTATGAGTTTTCACAAAATGGCTGTGTTTTCTCCCTTACCCTGTGATATGATAACAATAACAAATAAATGAACCGGAGTGTATCAATATATGGAACAGAAGAAAATCGATGGATCAGCGAATTGTCGCGTAAGCAGCGAAGCGTGGGACTTACCGGAGAAGAACAACAGGAGCAGCAGGCGCTTCGGCAGGAGTATTTGCAGGCGATTCGGAAAAACCTCAAAGCAACTCTGGACAGGGCCTATGTGGTAGACCAGGACGGCAGTGCCAAAAAGCTGGGAAAATAGCGTGAGGGGAATACAATATGGCAATTAACAAGGTGATGCGGCAGGCGCTCAAAGCCCTGTCCTATCCGGATTTGGACACGAAAAACACCTATAAAGTACAGCGTGCGGCAATCAATCTGACGCACGCCCATATCCTGCGTCCATTTTATAAAATCTGGGACCATAAGGTGGACGCCGGCGACCATGAAATTCCGGTGCGGATCTTTTCCCCGGAAGTCAAAGGGAATTTCCCGGTGCTGCTGTTTTTCCACGGCGGCGGCTGGGTGACAGGGAATATCGACAGCTATGACAAGGTGTGCACCGACATGGCGCATATCACCCGCCACCGGGTGGTTTCCGTGGATTACCGTCTGGCCCCGGAGCACCCTTTTCCCGCCGGCCTCGACGACTGTTACCGGGTAACAAAGGAAATCTTTGAGGATCCATCCCTTTTTGGGATTAAGACAGATGATATTACTCTGATTGGGGACAGCGCGGGCGGTAATCTGGCGGCGGCAGTTTCCCTGATGGCGCGCGACCGGGGGGATTTTTTGCCCCGCAGGCAGATACTCATCTATCCGGCAACGTATAACGACCACAGTGAGACATCTCCTTTTGCCTCGGTGCATGAAAATGGAAAGGGGTACCTGCTTACAAGCAAAAAAGTGTGCGATTATATGGATTTGTACCAGAGCAGCAATGAGGACCGGCTAAACCCCTATTTTGCCCCGCTCCTCTCCGAGTATTTAGACCATCAGCCAGACACGCTGATTATTACAGCGGAATATGACCCGCTGCGGGATGAAGGGGAAGCCTATGGACGAAAGCTCGAACGTTTCGGCAACCATGTGGAGATGCACCGCATCCGGGATGCATTGCACGGCTTTTTATCCCTGAGCCCCCGGTTTGCGCACGTCAAAAAGGCATACCGGTATATCAACCGGTTTCTGGGTGAGGTGAACAAGTAAATGAGCTTTCTAAAAAACTCCGATTGGAGTAGACTTGATAATGCGGCGAAAATTTTTCCCCCGACAAGCAACGAGCGGGACACTAAGGTGTTCCGCTTTGTCTGCCAGCTGAAAGAAGAGGTGAACGAGCAACTTTTGCAGATGGCACTTGACGACGTTATCAGACGGTTTCCGATTTTCTGTTCTGTGCTCAAGCGGGGATTGTTCTGGTATTATCTTGAACGCCGGGATATCCGCCCATTGGTTATGCCGGAGCATAAGCCTCCCTGTTCGGAATTGTACGACCGCAACCGCAAAAGCCTGTTGTTTGAAGTGACCTATTTCCGCAAAAGAATCAACCTGGAAATCTATCATGCGCTATCGGACGGCACCGGAGCGCTGGAATTTTTGAGGACGCTGACTTGCCGGTATCTCTCCCTGGCCCATCCGGAAATCCCGGAGGATCCGCTTGCAAAGCTCGACTATGATGCCTCTGTCTTTGAAAAGGGGGAGGACAGCTTCCTCAAGTACTACGACCCTAAGAAAAAGGCGAAAAGTGATAAGGTTGTACGCGCCTATCAAATGAAAGGGATGCTCCTGCCGGAAAACCGCCAGCGGGTAATCGAGGGGACGATGCCCGTAAAGGAGGCCATCCGCGCGGCAAAATCCTATGGGGCAACCCTGACAGAGTACCTGTGTGCGGTGATGCTGCTAAGCTTTGCCAAGCAGATGCCGGTGACAGCGCGCCGCCGCCCGGTATCTTTGGATGTTCCGATTAATCTGCGCAACTATTATGAATCCGCGACCGCCCGTAACTTTTTTGGCGTCATGAGGGTGAGCTACCGCTTTGAGCGCCAGGAGGAATTGAAGCTTGAGCCGGTGATTGTTTCGGTCAAACGTACGTTTGAACGGGAGCTTTCAAGGGAGAGAATTGACGAGCGCATGACGCAGCTTTCCGCCATCGAGCACAATGTCGCCGCACGGGCGGTTCCCTTGGTACTCAAGGATTTTGTACTCGGTGCCGCGAGCCGGATTGCACGGAAATCCACTACGGCTTCGCTGTCCAATGTGGGAAAAATCACGATGCCGGACTGCGTCGCGCCGTATATCGACCGGTTTGACCTGATGACCGGGACGGATAAGCTTCAGGCCTGTATCTGTTCGTATCTTGATCGGCTGACGATAAACTTTATGAGCGGGTATGTTTCGACGGATGTGCAAAAGCACTTTTTCCGGATGCTGACAAAAGACGGGATCCCTGTGTGTATCGAGACGTCCCCCATGCCGGAAATTGAGGAGGGTGCTAGATGAAAACCTGTGATAAATGCGGCATTGCAGTGGGTTCGGACCGGAAGTTCTGTCCGCTATGTCAACGAGAGCTCACGGGAGAAGCGGATTCGGGACAGGAGGAGATTTTTCCTTATCTTCCAACCTATTATAAGCAGTACAATCTTTTTTTCCGCCTTCTCATTTTTCTCTCCTTTGCCGCCGGAGCGGTCTCCCTGCTGATAAACTTTTTGGTTCCAACAAAGGTTTGGTGGTCGCTCATTGAAATTGCGGGTATCGTCTGTATGTGGGTGATATTGGTGACAGCAGTCAAGAAGAGGCACAACATCACCAAAGGGGTATTGTATCAGGCGGTTGTTATCTCCATCGCAGTCGGGCTTATTGATTATCTGACAGGATTTTACCGTTGGTCGGTCAACTATGTCATCCCGACCCTGCTGCTTTTTACCATGCTTGCGATTGTGATTTTGGCAAGGGTTCTGCATAGCCGCCCGGAAGATTACCTCATTTACCTGATTGTCAACGGAGTACTGGGGCTCGTACCTCTGATTTTCCTGCTCACCGGGTGGGCGACGGTCCGCTGGCCCTCCCTGTCCTGTATTACGGTAAGTTTTTTGTCCCTGGTCGGGATTTTTGTGTTTTCCAAAATGGATCCAAAGGCGGAACTGAAAAAACGGCTTCATATCTGAATTGAGTGCCGTAGGAGATCATCGGTAACAAAACGGCTCTGCATGTCCTGGGTGATTTGTTACCTTCCGTCCACCTGAAATAGAGATAACAGAGGGAAAAGCGTTGTTTTGTTGGCTTTTTTAAAGCTACCAAAAAATGACTCACAATTTTGTGCAGTATTTTCGAACGCGTTTTGGATGGTTTTTTCTTGCGAGACAGGGGGCGGCAGTGTATACTGGACATAGGTAAACAGTGATATTCTTACGATTCAAATATAGAGGTGGATGTTGGGATGAGCAGTACACAGGGCACCCGAAACGGGACCTTCACAATAAAAATGTTCGGCGAGTTTTCCATCCAGTATGGGGACAATATCGTGACGGACGACATCGGCCGTGTGAAAAAGGTCTGGATGTTGGTGGAGTACCTAATTGCAAACCGGGAAAAATGCGTTTCCCAGGAGAAGCTGATCGAGGTGCTGTGGAGCGTAGAGGAATGCGAGAACCCGACTGGGGCGCTCAAAAACCTAGTGTACCGGGCGAGAAATGTCCTGAAAAAACTGGATGAAAAACTTGGACCGGAATCCATTCAGTACGTGCGCAATACCTATGCCTGGAACAACCAGATTCCCTGCCATGTGGATATTGAGGAATTTGAGGAGATGTATAAAAAAGCCGCTGTCCGAGATGCCGATATTGATGAGCGGATTCGCTGTTATCTGCGTGCAATTGAGCTGTATACCGGCGAGTTTTTGCCAAAATCCTCTTATGCGGACTGGGTTGTGGCGAAGAACGCCCACTATACCACAGCATATAATGATTGTGTCCTTCAGGCAGCTTCCCTGCTCAAGGAGGAAGAACGGTATGAGGATGTCATCAACCTCTGTGAAACAGCAGTTACTTTCAATCCCTATGAGGAACAAATCCACCGGTATCTGCTCGGAGCCTATGCAAAAATTGGCCAGTACAACAAGGCCGTTGCCCATTATGAATATGTTACCAATCTGTTTTATAAGGAATTCGGCGTCAGCCTGAGCGATGAAACCCGTCGGCTTTACAAAGCAATTGTCAAGGACATGCATAACCTGGAAATGGACCTCAAAGTCATTCGGGACGACCTTAAGGAAGCTTGTGAATCGAGCAGAGGCGCTTATTTCTGCACGGATTACGATGTGTTCAAAAGCATTTATCAAGTGCAGGCAAGGCTGATTATGAGAACTGGGTTTTCCATCCACATCGGGCTGATTACTATGACGGACCGGCAGGGTAACGTCCCGCCGTCCAATGTCATCCAGTCGATGATGGAAACGCTGCGGGACAGCGTTATTGGCAGCCTGAGAAAAGGCGACGTTGTGTGGCGCTATAATTCCGCCCAGCTCGTTGTCATGTTGCCGATGACAACCTATGAAAACGCGGAAATGGTCATGAACCGCCTTCTCTCCAACTTTCGGAAAGTAAACAAGAGAAATGATATAGAGCTTCGCACCATGCTCTGCCAGGTGGAACCGGTGGAACAGCAGAGCGGGCCCATACAGCGATAATTTCTATGAGCGTATCGATTCCAATGGTATGCCCTATGTGTGGTTACGATGGACGCCGATATTCAGCGGCTGTACCTCCTGGGTGTGATGTCCAAGACGCACTGATTTACTGTACAAAAATGCAAACGAGGGGGAAACGGCTGTATTTTTATATAATTTTAGAAAGTTCATAAATTGAATATATTTTTTTGTTACCGGCATGTGACCGTCTTGCGTTATCATATAGTTGAAACCATGGAAAAAGAGGTGCTGTCGATGTATCCGGTTAAACCAAGGGTCACAGCTATGGATACGATTGTACGGATATCTATTTCCTCGTACAAAGACAGGACTTTTAAGGGAAAGGTCTACAGCCAATATTACAACAGGGAAGTGGCGTTTGAAGATTTGTGCGGCATGATCACCGCAATGGAGAGCCTCTATGATACCCTCTCTTTTCCGCAGGCAACTTATCGGCATCGCAGTTTTAAAAAAGAAAAAGGTTCGCAGACTCTATCGGAAAATGAGGGGATGGAATTCATGGCTCAAAACACACAGGCAAACGATAAGGCTACATTCATCATCCATGTACAGTTTCGGCAATATGCCACCTGGCAGGGAACGATCCAGTGGTTGGATGAAAAAAAGGAACAGCATTTCCGCAGTACCTTGGAGATGCTCAAGCTTCTGGACGAGGCGCTCGCGGATGGGGATACCCAGGTTAGCTGGGAAAATGCAGTGGAACACGAAGAATAATCCGGAAAAATCCAGCAGAGTGAATTTCACTCTGCTTTTTTTCGTTTTTATGATATAATAACTGCGAAGCAGTTATTCACTTTATATTTATAGTCCGCCTACGGCGACGGCCCATTCTATCATTTATGCATTGCAATCATGATAGAATAGGAGCACTAAATGAATCCAAACGAAGTGGCGGTTGAATTTCGTGCGAGCTTATGCAAAACTAAGATCCACAGTTCGGGCATTCTATCGATTGCCTAAGGCGAAAAGCCACGGATATCATTCATAAAGGGCGGTCCCTTTCTGATTTATCCAAAGGATGCGAGGAGGCAGGTCATGAAAAAAAAGACAGGGAAAATCATCCGTACAATCGTGATGATCATCTGTATCGGGGTGTTTTGTTTTTCCGCCTATGAACTTATCAAGATTTTTATGGAGTATAACGCTGGCTCGCAGGAATATCAAAAACTTGAGTCCTATACGGCAGGACCTGTGGAGAATGGTACCTTAAGCGGTGCAAAAGGGTTTTCCGTCAATTATGAAGGGCTGCGTCAGATCAATGAGGAAATCGTCGGATGGCTTCGCATTCCGGATACCACGATAAACTATCCGATTATGCAGACGGGCGACAACGAATATTACCTCAAACACACCTTTGAGAGAAAGAATAATATTGCAGGAAGCATATTCCTGGATAAACGAAATACTTCGGATTTTTCCGACAGAAACACGATTATCTACGGACACCATATCAAAAACGGGAAGATGTTTGCAGATTTACGCCATTATACGGATGAGAATTTCTATCAGGAGCATCCGATCATCTACCTCAATACCCCAGAGGAGGGAAACGTGGAGTATGAGATTTTTTCGTTTTATCTGACAGGGAATTACCGAGATACCTATGGAAAGACATACTCCTACCAGTTTGCAAATGATGAGGAGTACCAGGCGTATCTGGATATGATTACTGCACAATCCCAGTACGATACCGGGGTGCCGGTTTCCGTTGGGGACAGTATCCTAACATTGTCCACCTGTACCAACCGTACGGATGATGAACGCTATATCGTGCATGCTAAGAAAGTAAATCAGTGAGGGGAACCATACTATGACGACAGTATTTACCGTCCGTCACGCACAGTCGGCGGGCAATCTGAGAAGAGTATTTCAAGGTAGGCTGGATACCGGCCTGTCCGATTCCGGAATAAGGCAGCTTGCCCCTTTGGCAAAGCGGTTTGAGGAAATCCATGTGGATATCGTCTATTCGAGTCCGCTGCGCCGTGCGTTGCAGACGGCGCAGGCCATTCGTAATGCCTGCCACGCTTCGCTTGAGACAGATGACCGGCTCATTGAGATTGACGGCGGCGCCTATCAGGGCAAGCGGTACGAGGAGCTTGCCGTCCTTTTTCCTGAAAGCTATCATGCTTGGGTGAATCATGCCGGTACCTTTGAGGCCCCGGATGGAGAATCCATGCGCCAGGTTTACCAGAGAATGAAAGACGCAGTCTGCGACCTTGTGAGAAAAAATGAAGGGAAAACAATTGTGATTGTCTCCCATGGCTGTGCGATCTGTAACCTAATGTGCTTTGCCCACTCAGAGGGCGTCGAGCATGTTTGTCTGTCGGGATGCAGCCAGAACACGGCGGTTTCCCGAATAGACTTTGACGAGAACCTCCATCCCAAAGTAGTATTTGAAAACGATGTGGCCCATTTGCCTGAGCAGTATGAGATTCCGTCTGCAATCTTATAAAGAGGAGATAAACGTATGAAGATTATGGCGGTGGATTACGGGGACGCCCGCACCGGGCTTGCCGTTTGTGACAAAACGGAGTTTTTGGCTTCCCCCATTGGGGTGATTACCGAATATAACGCATTCAAAGCCGTGCAGAAAGTGGCGGCTGCAGCTAAGGAATACGAAGCCGGGATGATTATTGTGGGCCATCCGCTGAATATGAATGGCACAGCGGGAGAACGCGCAAAAATCTGTGAAGCCTTTGCCGATAAGCTTTCCGGTCTGGTAGAAGTCCCGGTCAAGCTGTGGGATGAACGCAGTACAACCGTGACGGCGCACCAGTACCTCAACGAAACGGATACCCGGGGGAAAAAACGCAAGGAAGTCGTGGACGAAGTTGCGGCTACGATTATTTTGGAAAGCTATCTGAATTACCGGAACAACCATCCGGAAGAAAAGCAGGGATAAGAATGCCGTGCCAATCCCATAAGCTCATCCTGATTGCGGGAATCCCAGCGTCCGGGAAAACCCGATATGGACTGCATCTGTCCGAAATCGTGGAACTGCCCTTTTTCAGTAAGGATGCTTTTAAAGAGCACCTGCACGGTCAGCCCGGAGATCTCACATCGCTATGGCGGTGCAGCATACGAGGTATTTTACTATGCGGCGCGGCAGGTGATGCGCGCTGGATGTCCTTTGATTTTGGAAAGCAACTTTACTCCGCAATCTGCGGACGTTTTAAAGCCGATCATTGAATCTTTTGGATATGAGGGATTTACCTTTCTCTTTGATGCGAATTTGAAGTGCTGCACCGGAGGTTCGTGGAGCGTAAATGTTGATACGACGGATTTTGGCCGGGTGGATTATGAAGCACTCGACCGGTTGGCGAAAGAGTTTCTGCAAAGCGGGGCATAGAAAAACCGGAGAGCCTAGTTTTGGCTTTCCGGTTTTTTGCTTTCCGATTCCTCGGGCTTTTTGTTTTTGGAAAACAGCTCGCGGATTCCCAAGATGAGCACGAACACGGCAAACGCCTTACCGATCCATGTGGGGTCAAGATGATGGGCAAGTAGGGAACCGCCAATGGCCCCGAGTACGCCGAAGGGTGCACATTTGAGTGCGAGCTTGTAATCAATCCGTTTTTTCTTTAAATGGATAAGGATGGAGACAACCGCGATGGGGAGAAAGAAAATCAGATTAATCCCGCCGGCCTGTGTCTGGGACATGTTCAAAAACAGGGAGAGATAGAGGACCAGAATACCTCCGCCGCCAAGCCCCAGGGAGCTGACAAAGCCTGCAATCAGACTGGAGAGAAAAATGACAGGGAAACTCGTCATTTGAGCAGCAGCCGGATGGCGGCATAAATCAGAAACACGCCAAACGCCTTTCTGAGCAGGTTTCCTGAGATTTTCGACATCGCAAAAGCTCCGAGAACCGCTCCAATCAGGCCACCCGGGAGGTAGGGCAGGGCATCGGAAATCTGTACGCTGCCGTTCATTAGGTAAATAACCGCACTGACGAGGGAGACCGGCAGAATCACCGCAAGCGAGGTTGCATGTGCCTTTTTGAGCGGGACATCTGCGCACTTTATGAGGGGGACTGCGGCAATTCCCCCGCCCGCGCCGAACAGCCCGTTCAGGATGCCGCACAGCGTCCCAATGAACACGGGAGCGGATTTTTTTAGCCTGATTTTCTTCATCCATTCACATCCCCAGTTGTGTTTGTAAGTATTATACCCGGAGAAAAGGAAAATATGAATTTGTTTTTGTGCCTTACTACATAACGAGAATAACAGAGTGCGCCTTTCCATTTCTTATTGCGGGGTTTCGGCGAAAGGCCGTAAATCAAAATTCTGCTGTAATTCCGTTCTGAAAGAATCCCCTGTTACGGTTTGTTTTCCGTACCAGGGGGTATCCTTTATTTTGGATCTTCTGTGTCGTTTCCGGAAGAAGAAATCGGCTTACCGCTGTCCGGTTCACAAGGTATCCTGGAGACTGTCTCCTTAAAAGAGGATTTCCCTTCTGCTTCGTTGGGCGGCTTTATAGCCGCATCCCTTGCCGGGAGATCCATGGAAAGGAAAAGCCCCTCATCCTGTACCGGATGTTCCTCCATGACCCGCTGCATACTGAGGATATCCTCTTCCGCAAGGCCCATGGCCGGCTTTTCATAGCGCTCCGGATGGCGGCGTTTGTCTAAGTGCACCCACAGCAGGTAGATCAGGAATAGTACCACAAATCCACCGGTCATCCACAGCCCGGGGATGAGCCCTGGCGTCATATAGTCAAAGCGGATCGTGATGTCCTGCCCGGCGGGACAACGCACCGCCATGAAGCCCTTATTGCATTTGATAATCTCCGCTGCCTGGCCGTTTACCGTGGCGGTAAATCCCTTATCATAGGGGACGGAGAAAAAGACCAGATTTTCCCGCTCCAAATTGATTTTGGCGGTAAAGCCCTTGGAATCCGTCTCAAAGGAATAGGCGCTTGTTGCTGCACGTGCCCGTGCATCCGCGGTATGGGAAGAGGTTGTGAGGTCGGAGAATTCCTCCGACGGCAGGCGGGTGAGAAGATCGCTGTTTTTTTGTTCTTCCCCGTCTTCCAACAAAATAGCTTTCAGCAATACCTTATCCTTCGCTTTGTTTGCGACAGATTTGTAATCGCTTGCCGTGATATAGTAATCATAGGTGAAGCCCATCGGGATATAGGCCTCATTTTCGTAGATATCGAATCCATTCTGGCTGGTATAATAGGTAAACCCGTCCATCGGCTGATAACCGTCTGCCTTTTCCTGGTTGACAAAGCAATACTTGACGCTTAACAGGGAGCGCAGTGCGTGATAGGACTGGTCAGGGCGGGAGCCGACGGAGCGCTCGATTCCCATGGAAGTGTAAAACTCCATAATCGAGGCGGGGACGATGGAGTGAAACGCCTGAATGGTCGGCATATCCCAGAACATCGCCTCATTGTCCATTCCTTCATACACATCCGTGCGGTAAAAGGTATCCTTGTCAAGGTTGATATGTTCTTTTCCATGCAGAGCGGTTTCAATAATCCACCTGTCGTCATACGAATGCGTTTTTCCCAGTGCAATAAAGTAGATGGAATAAAAGACGGTAATAAAACACAGGGCTACAAGCGAGCACTGATAGAGTAGGTGTTTTTCTTTTTTAAACGTCTTCACGAGCATCACGACAAAAATCAGGGAGACCACCGTAATGCCGACGTAAATCCAGAACCTATCAGGATAGGTATACAGTCCAATTTTATCCTTGCCGTCCACCGTCGTGGGAGTGAAGCCGATCATGATGGTGAAGAAAACCACACCGACAGCGGTCCATTTGATTCCGGTCGAGAACTGGTCAATGTGCTCATCCAGTGAAACGGAGGTCATGGTGGCCATGATGAGTAGCGGCATATAAAACCATCGGGCATAGTAGGAGCCGTTGAGCAGATAGAAGACGGAATTAAGCCCCGGAATCAGGGCAAAAATCAGACAGGCGACGAGCAGGCGGGAAAAGCCGCGCTTTGGCCGCGCCTTCATGTAGGCAATCACCCCGGTCAGAGTAAAGAGAGGCAGATAAGCAGAAAGGGATGCCCACTTGTTGTCCGCATCCGGAAAGAAGTTCGGCCTTGCCGGAATATCCGGCGGGAAGAACAGGCTCGCGATAATGTTCGGATAGCGCTGCTCCTTGCCATACAGCCAGAAATTGAATCCGGTCAGGTAGCTGAAGGTTCGCGGGTTGTCCGCAATGGCGAGATAGGAGGGGATGAGCACCACGGCGGCCATCCCAACGCCGAGGATCGATTCAATTGCAAGGCTGATAAAGGTGCGTAAATCGATTCGGAAGTCCTTGTCCATCAGCATCCGTGCAAAAAAGTAGAGCACCAGAAAGGCAACCTGCCCGGCAAAGAAGAAGTAGTTGAGAGAGGCCATTACAAAGACCATCAGGCCGAAAACGCCCCGTTTTTTCTCCACGACGGCAAACTCTAAGGAGAGCAGAAGCAGGGGAAACAACGCTGTTACATCGTTAAAGTGGTTGAAAAAAACATTGTACACATTAAAGCCGGAAAATGCATAAAGCAGTGCCCCGATCAGGCTCATGTTTACATTTTTACAGAAGCGCCGGATATAGGCATAGGAGGTCACTGCCGCCACACCAAATTTGAGGATGAGGAGCGGCGCCATCAGGTAGTTGACTGCGGCGCTCGGGAAGAGCAGGGTCAGCCAGAAAAACGGACTGGTCAGCAGGTAAAAGGTGTACGACCCGATAAAGTTTGCACCAAGGTCAGTGTTCCAATCCCAGAAGATGTTTCCGCTAAGCACACTGTCATGGGCATGCTGGTAGAAAGGAATCTGCTGGACGTTGAAGTCCCCGTAAAAAAGGAAATACCCCTTATCATAAATTAAAAATGGAAGAAAAATCACTGCTGCAACGGCAATGGCAAACAAAAAAACCTTTAAGTAGGATCCTTTTTTCTCGGTTTGAATTGTGGATATCTGCAAAGAAAAGCGCCCCCTCATGAGTCGTTCTCCTATTTAGTATACCATAAAGGACGGGGCTTGAACACGAAATTTTGGTAAAATCCACCTTGCATCGGGATTTTGCTCTTCGTACTCAACCGGGATACCGTAGGCTGGGCTATTCCATTACCGCATTTTTAGCTCCGGACAGCTGGGGAAAAGGATTTCTCACCCAGGTTCTCATTTGCATTCGGAAATATGGCCTGCATACCTTGCATATGGAGTATCTGGAGGCCTGTGCGGTGAAGTAAAATATCGGTTCCTGCAAAGGCTGCCTGAAGGCGGGCTTTTATCTCTGCCAGCAGCGCACCTATGATGACTGGGACGGGGTTTTGAATGTTTACCGGATCAACCGCGACGGTCGGGTCACTCAAACAGAAAAATTGCACAATATAGATTGACATTAAGATACTTTTGTGGTAGGGTAATCTATAGTTGTTAAGAAACTGTTAGTAGTTTGAGAATGATTCCTAGAAAGGCAGGTGGACAATGTGTTAAAGCGTAATGATAATTTGCAGGTAAGTCGTACGGTTCATGATCTGAATATGCCCGCAGGGGAATTCTACGCGTTTGTGCCAAATTGTCCGCCGCCCATAATCGGACGATAATCTCTATTTTGTATAATTGAATTTGATTGATACAAATTGGAAAGACACATCTGCGTATTTTACGGGATGTGTCTTTTTTATTAGTGTCTTAAGACAGTTGCGTGTGAGGGCGAAGCGGAAACACTCAACAAAAAACCCACCCGCTGTGCGGGTGGGTAACAAAGGTTAATGCCCTCTACCGGGTCGCCCTGCACGCAGTCGAAGAGAAACGAGGATGCCGCTACTCACCGGTTGCCGCTTTTGCCGAGGCGTGGAACACCAGGGCCTTGTAACGGAAAATCCCCTGCCCAAAATTACGGGCAGGGGATGGAGTTAGGCTTCTTTGGGAGGATTCGTCCTTTCAGAGGGCGCACGGGGCGTAATGTCCTCGTCATCTTCGTCAAAAATGGTGTCCAGGATGAAGTTGTACATATCAGTCGCCATTGTCACGGCCTTTTCGATTTGAGAGCGGGTGAGAAAGAACGGTACGTCGGTTGGGTATCGGGTGGAGATGTAAAAGCTGTTTAAAAATACACTTTCATCCAAAAACTCGGTAAAGGCCCAGTCATAGGCACAAGCCTTTTTACACAGCCAGGTAAGGTTGTGCCCGTCGTAGAGGTTGCCTGTTTCCATCAGCAAGAAGCCCTTAATGGCTTTCTCAATGCACTGCTGGCAGTGGAACGCACAGGCAAGGTAGCAGGCTTCGTCCTGGGAAAGGAGCCTTGCCGCGCGAATATCGGTGTAAGCCCGCATAATCCAATCCCGGAAACGGCGGCTGTCGGAACCTCGGGTCTTGCGCCTACTCATAAATCACCAGCCCCGTTCGGTCGAGCTTCCAGGCAAAGGAACCGACTTCATCGGCCAGTTGCTCCCACTCCTCACGGGTGTACACGAGCAGGTCAAAGGGAATTTCACAGTCCGCCTGCAAATAGACGCTGCGTTCGATATCCCTTTTGTTGTCGACTGGGGAAATAATACACAGCTTAAAGCTGGTCACATTGCCGGATAAATCCTTTTTCTGGCTGAACAGAATAATTTTATCTGGGTGAAAATGACAGATAATAAAACGGGAAACCGTATCAATCGGAGAACCTTTTTCCATGAGGCGATTACACATCCCTTCACATGTGGCGCCGGAGAGAATGAAGACTTTCTTTTCTGTCTTCATCATAGCAGATTTCTCTTTGCTCTACAAGTAAAGTTCAGATTGATAACCTTGCACAGTTTTCCGGAGGGAAAATTCTCTTATACAGTTTGCACAATTTCTAAAAGGAAATAACGGTTATTATACAATGGAATCTGTTATATGAGTGGAAATAATTATATAAAAGGGGAGGAATAAAACGATGTTACAAATCAAGTGGGTTTGGAAAAACCTAAAGGGGTATCACGGCCGCTACATCGTCGGCCTGATTCTGGCAGTGGTCGCCTCTGCCATGGTCATCATCAACCCGCAGCTGACACAGCTGCTCATCGATTATGTCGTGACCGGGCAGCCGGATGAGACGGGACAAATCATCCACTACACGCAGTATCTGCTGCCACTGGCCGGAGCGATGTGCTTGGCACAGCTGATTCGTGTGACAATGAACGTCAGTGCGTCGTATACCATGGATTACTGCGCGCAGGGCATGAAGGTCAATATCCTGACCGTACTCTACCATAAAATCCAGTCGCAGGACATGGCCTATTATGACCGAAACCGTACCGGGGATCTGATGACAAGAATGACAGGAGATACGGATAATGTCCGTTTTACCGTCGGATGGGCGGTACGCCGTCTGGTTACGGCAGTCTTTTTGTTTGTCGCAACCATCATTTACTTTTTTACCATCAATGTATATTTTACCCTCTCCATGCTAATCATCACACCGATTTTGCTGTTTATCTCGATTCGCTTTCGCCGCCGTGTGCGCTCAAAGTACTCGATTTTGAGAGAGCGCCTGTCGGAGATGAACACAAACGCCCAGGAAAATATTGAGGCCAACCGTGTGGTTAAGGCGTTTGCAAGGGAGGATTACGAAAAGAAGAAATTCGATGAAAAAAACCGCAATTATCGTCAGGCAAGCCTGGATGCAAACTTCACCTGGCTGCACTACATGCCAATTATGGAGTTTTTATCCAACTCCCTGACCATCATCACCGTTTTGGTCGGCGGCTTTTTCATCATCATTGGCCAACTGACTCCGGGCCAGCTCTCCGCGTTTTCCGCACTTTCCTGGGCGGTTTCCCAGCCGATGCGAGATCTCGGTATGATCTTAAACGATCTGCAGCGCTTCTCCGCCTCTGCAAACAAGGTTATCGAAATGTACTATGGAAACCCGGACATTGTGGACAAGGACAATGCCAAATACTCCGACAGCCGGCTTGGGGGCTCAGTCAAATTTGAGGATGTCAGCTTCGCCTTTGGCGACAACCAGGTTTTCGACCACATCAGTTTTGAGGTAAGTCCTGGGGAAACAGTGGCCATCATGGGCTCGACCGGTTCGGGCAAGACCTCCCTTGTCAACCTGATTGCGCGCTTTTACGATGTTACCGGCGGAAGGGTATTAGTTGACGGAGTAGATGTCCGCGACTGGCATTTGCAGTCTTTGCGATCCAACATCGGTATGGCGACGCAGGAGGTCTTTTTGTTCTCGGATACCATCGACGGCAACATCGCCTACGGCGATTCCGACATGCCGGAGGAAGATACGAGACGCTTTGCCCACGCGGCGGCAGCGGACTTCATCTATGGGCTGGAGGATGGCTTTGAAACCATCATTGGCGAGCGGGGCGTCGGGCTTTCCGGCGGGCAAAAGCAGAGGCTTGCGCTAGCGCGCGCCCTAGCCATCAAGCCCCCGATCCTTGTCTTAGACGATACAACCTCCGCGGTTGACATGGAAACCGAAAAGGAGATTCAGAAAAATTTGTCCGAGCTCGACTTCCCCTGCACGAAATTTATCATCGCGCAGAGGATTTCCTCGGTCAAGGACGCGGACAAAATCATGATCCTCGGCGACGGCGGCATTCGGGAGATGGGTACCCATGAGGAGCTTTTGAAGAAACGCGGGTACTACTATGAAATCTTCAGCCTACAGCACGAGGGCGCAAAGGTAGGTGCTTAAACTATGGCTCGCAATAAATTTGACGTAGACGAAAACCTGGAAACCCCCTTTAACATACAGCATTTAAAAAGGAGCTTCGTGTACATCAAAAAGCATATGAAGCGGCTTGTCCTGGCTTTGCTGTCGAGCATCATCGGCTCTCTTGCCTCGCTGTGTGGGCCGCTTCTGACCCAGGATGCGCTCAACAACGCTGTCCCGGCAGGAGACATCCCCCACCTCATCTGGTGCTCGGTGCTGCTGACCGTTACCATTGTCCTTTCGATTGTGATGATGTGGGTGCGTTCCCGCATCGCCACCAGGGTCGGGCAGGAAATCGTGTTCGACATGCGCACCGACTTGTTCGCCCATTTGCAGGAACTGCCGTTTTCCTACTATGACGACCGCCCGCACGGAAAGATCCTCGTGCGTGTCGTGCAGTACATCAACAATGTCTCCAATATGCTTTCCAACGGCCTGCTCAACTTCATCATGGAGTTTATCAACCTGATTTTTATCGCCGTCTTCATGCTGATTGCAAATGTGAAGCTTGGACTGGTCATCATCGCCGGGCTTCCGGTACTGGTTCTCGTCGTCTGGCTCATCATGCCGGCGGAGAGAAGGGCTTGGCAGCGTTTTTCCAACAAAAACTCCAATTTAAACGCCTATATCCATGAGAGCATCAACGGTGCGAAAGTTACTCAGGCGTTTGCAAGAGAAGAGGAGAACGCCGGCATTTTCCACAAGCTTCTAGAAGCTTGCCGGACGACCTTTTTGAAAGGCGTAATTTGCTCCAACTGGGTGTGGTTTTCCGTCGACAACATCTCCCAGATTGTCACCGCGTTTGTCTATGTGGCGGGCGTGTTCTGGATTCAGCCGATTGTGGAATTCGGGACCCTAATTGCAATGGGCAACTACGCCTGGCGGTTTTGGCAGCCGATTATGAACATCGCGGACTTGTACAACGATATGATCAACACGGTCGCGTATCTCGAGCGTATCTTTGAGACGATGGACGAACCCGTCAGCATCAAAAATGCGGAGGATGCCTATGAGCTTCCCCCCATCAAGGGCGAAGTTGAATTTAAAGATGTGGTGTTCGAATATGAGCCGGGACGCCCGATTTTGAAAAATATGAGCTTTCAGGTCACTCCGGGCGAGAGCGTCGCCCTCGTTGGTCCGACGGGTGCGGGCAAGACGACGGTCATCAACCTCATCAGCCGGTTTTACGATATTTCCTCCGGGCAGGTGCTTATCGATGGGCACGAGGTAAACAAGGTTACGTTGAATTCTCTGCGCAGCCAAATGGGCATTATGATGCAGGACAGTTTTATCTTTTCCGGGAACATCAGGGAGAACATCCGCTATGGCAAGCTCGACGCAACCGATGAGGAAATTGTAAAGGCGGCGAAAACGGTGAGGGCGGACGAATTCATCCGTTCGATGGAAAAGGGCTACGATACCGAAGTCAACGAGCGCGGCAGCCGCCTGTCGCAGGGGCAAAAGCAGCTCATTTCCTTTGCCCGAACCCTGATTTCCGATCCAAAGATCCTGATTCTGGATGAGGCGACCTCTTCCATCGACACCAAGACCGAGCGCCTGATGCAGGAGGGCATTAACCAGATGCTCAAAGGCAGGACCTCGTTTATCATTGCACACCGGCTGTCCACCATCAAAAACTGCGACCGTATTCTGTACATCGATGACGGGCGCATTGTGGAGAGCGGAAGCCATGAGGAATTGATGGAGCGCAAAGGCGAGTACTACAAGCTCTACACCGCGCAGATAATGGAGATGTCGGTTCCGGCTTAACCACGACGGGGAGGATGTACCCGACACCATTCGGGATGCCAAACAAAAAGAATTGGTCACTGATGGACTCATACTCCACAGTGACCAAGGGTCGCAGTATACCTCTCAAGCATATTTTGATCTAAGCCAGGAACACCACATTCAGCCGTACATGTCCAGCTCCGGATCCCTTACGGGATCGGTCCAAAAATACATGGCGGCGGTTGAGTTTTTAAGAAGCTTTTTTGTGGAAGGGCAATTTGCGGGAAACGACCTGCGCATAATCCCTCACGATACTGTCCTTGGTAACATACAGCACGGTAAAATAAAAAAGGATACAGAGCACGACGGTGAGAATCCCCTCCATTGCAAAACGGACTCCCATATGGCCAACGAAATAGTAAATTGGGATGAAAAAAAGCGAGAGCCCGAGATATTTGAGATTGTGGAAGGTAAAGATCTGAAGCTTTGGATTTAAGGATTTTGCAGCACGGTATTCGAAGAACACGAGGACTGCCTCTGCCGCCGCAGTCGTGGCAACAAGGTTTGCCGGGGTTACCAAGTTGTGGGATACTAGTGCTGTATTCAGGACCAGGTTGAGGATACCGCTGAAGAACATCAGGCGCATCAGCAGGCGTTCCTGTCCGTAGAGATAGAGTACCTGGTTTGCCAGGATGGTATCGAGTGCGCCAACCATATTGCGCAGGGCAAAGGCAGTCAGGACAATGCCCGCATCCGCATACCGCCGCCCACTGTACAGTTGCATGATGTAGGAGCCGAGCAGCGCCACGCCGGTGTTCATTGGGATGGTGATGAGCAAAAAAGAGCGTGCCGATTTTCTTTGCAGCCTGAGATAATCCGTTTGATTCCCCTCACTGAGCAGCTTGGAAAGCCGGGGGACGCTGACAAGGACAATCGGATTGATGAGGTTTAGCAGTGTGCAAAGGATTGTCTGGGACAGCACATAGTAGGAAACGTTGATAATCGGCCCGCCGAACTGGCTGAGAAAGAGCCTGTCCAACTGTGTAAACAACAATCCGGAATTGGAGATGAGCACCAGACAAACAAGGGATTTGACAATCGGGGGAATCTCAGACAGGCGGATGGAAAAGCAGAATTTGACTTTCCGCTTGAGATAGAGAAAACTGATCAAATTGTTGATGAGGTTGGACAGGGAGAGAAGCAGGGCATAGACTGCCACATCATCCGGCTTGCGGACAAAGAAAAAGATGGAGATGACATATCCCAGGCGCACAAAGATGGTCTTTGCCATAATAAAACTGTAGTTCTCATATGCCTCATTCATCCACTCCGTCAAAAAGATGTTTGCCAGAATCTGAACGGAAAGCGCGGAGTATATGGCAACATCCGCATTTTCCCGCAGGAAGGTAAAGTAAAATACAAACAACAGAAAGCCGATCAGGTTTGTGATAACCCCAAGAATAAACAGGATAGTAAAAAGACGGGAGGTCTTTTGTTCATCCTCCCGTATACGGCTTATCATGCGGATACCGTAATTGTAAATTCCGAATCCTGCAATGGGTATTAGAATCGAGACAATGGTAAGTGCATCGTTATACTTTGCATATAGCTCCGGATCAAACAGCCTTGCAATATAAGGCCCAACAACCAAAGGAACCAGAATGTTAAAAACACTCAGCAGCATTTTCAACAATGTGTTTTTGAAGATAGATTTTTGCATGGCTCCTCCTTTCCAATGCTGGGTTTGCTCCCGGCAAGTGTTGAGGAAAAGATACGTTTATATTGGATAACCATACCATATTCCATCACAAATGTAAACCAAATGACGGTTAATTTTGCACAGGGGAGAGACAATCCCGCCAGAATCCAATCAAAGGCAAAAAAGCACGGCATGGAAGTCCCATACCGTGCTTATTAGTGCTTATGAACGAGCTGATTACTTTTTCGGGTGCTGTTTATTGTGCAGGTCGGAACCCTCTGCATAGTATTTATGAAAGAGGACGACACCCACTGTACGAAAGATGATCTTAATATCTGTGAACAGGGAAAACGTCTCCAGATATTCCCGGTCATACTGGACTTTCTCGTCTATGGAGACGAGGTCGCGTCCGCTAACCTGTGCAAGCCCGGTTACGCCGGGACGCAGGGAATAGATTCCGCATTGTTTGCGCTTTTCGTGGATTTCCGTTTCTGTTTCCACCAGCGGACGGGGGCCGATGAGACTCATATCGCCCTTGAGGACGTTGAAAAACTGAGGAAGCTCATCCAGGCTCGTCTTTCTCAGAAAAGTGCCGACCTTTGTAATATAGCTGTTTGCATCTTTCATTTCAGAAGTGGCAACATTGCTTGGGGCATCGGTTCTCATCGTGCGAAATTTATATACACGGAATGCTTTGCCGCCCCTTCCGATACGGTTTTGCTTAAAGATGGCCGGGCCCTTGGAATCACATTTGATGGCAATGGCGCAGATGGTCAGCACCGGAGACAGTATGATCACTGCAATCAGTGCAAGAAAAATGTCCAAGACACGTTTGATGTGGTTGTATACCCTTTGTGCTCTGGTCAATGTATATCCCTGCTCTTTTTCGTGAACGCGAACGTCACTTCGATAAGCTCTGCGAACAGCAACATCCGTCAGTATTGTCCGATTTTCCACAGTTTTTTCCTCCTGCTGCATCCGAATCCCAAACGGCATAGTACTATCAGCAAATATGGTGCAGATATGCTTTAATATTACCTTTTTCGTTTTGGAATGTCAATCATTGCACAAGAGAAGTGTAATTTTTTTGTTATATCAATCATATCGCCTTGTAAACTTTAATTAAATTCAGATAAAATCACGTGAAAGATTTACGCTTTAGTCAAAAATGCCAGTGGAGAGATAACGCTCCCCTGAATCCGGGAACAGCACGACAATCCATTTCCCACGGTTTTCCTCCCGTTTTGCAAGCGTGATTGCCGCATAAGCGGCGGCACCTGAGCTGATGCCGACAAGCAGCCCTTCCCGTTTCGCGATGGCACGGCATGCAGTAAAGGCGTTTTCTTCCGATACTCCGAGAACTTCATCATAAACTGAGGGATCAAGCGTTTCGGGGATAAACCCGGCGCCAATACCCTGCAGGCCGTGCGGGCCCTTTTCCCCGCCGGAGAGCACGGGGGATTTCGTGGGCTCCACGGCGATGATTCGCACCGACGGGTTTTGCTCTTTGAGGTATTTTCCTGTTCCGCTGATGGTGCCGCCGGTACCGACCCCGGAGACAAAGATGTCCACTGTCCCGTCGGTATCCTCCCAAATTTCAGGGCCCGTTGTTTCATAGTGTGCCCGGGGATTGGCCGGATTAACAAATTGTCCTACTAAAAGTGCGCCGGGAATCTTCTCACACAACTCCTGTGCTTTTTTGATGGCGCCCGCCATTCCCTCGCTGCCCGGAGTAAGCACCAGTTCTGCGCCATAGGCTTTCAGCAGCTTCCGGCGCTCCTCACTCATGGTTTCGGGCATGGTCAGGATGACACGCAGTCCAAGAGAGGAAGCGTAGGAGGCAAGCCCTATTCCTGTGTTACCGCTGGTTGGTTCGACGATAACCGTATTTTCTTTCAGTTTTCCCCGGCGCTTTGCATCTTCGAGCATGGAGCGTGCGGTACGGTCCTTCACGCTTCCGGCCGGATTGTAAGCTTCGAGTTTCGCAATCAGCTGTGCCTGCAGCCCGTATTCCCGCTCGATTCCTGCCAGGCGGAACAATGGAGTGTGTCCTGTAAGTTCCTGCAGTCCCTGATAAATTTTCATCTCAAACCCTCCCGATTCACCGCCAATTATCTTATTATATACCTCGGCAGCTGTTTTAACCTATTATAATCCATAATAGTATATGTGCAAACCATGTGATTCATAAACTTTGAAGAAATCGCAGATAGAAAGAATATTGGCCCTTGTATTTGTAACATAGAGCTATCTGTTACCGGCTGCAAACACAGCCGGTATTGTTGTATAACGAAAACCACTCGCTAGGCGAGTGGTTCAGTAAAAGGCTTCAGCCGA
>ERZ781272.149-NODE-149-length-92203-cov-15.138495_pt1 | contig 92203 bp, 80 predicted proteins | sample MGYA00375850_ERZ781272 | MGnify/ENA primary metagenome ERZ781272 (study PRJEB29790, sample SAMN06051246) | human gut metagenome | host: Homo sapiens | place: USA: Cincinnati, Ohio | collected 2013-06-21 | study: EMG produced TPA metagenomics assembly of the Gut...
CTGGAGTCTCACGACCTCAGCGATTTTTCTTTTAGGGGAGTTTTTTTACAGCCCCTAACAATAAGATCATCTATATTTTACTTTATAATTATTTCCTTCTCTTTCACTGTATTTTGTAATTTGTTTACCACATAAGGCTTGAACTCTGATCCGCTGTAATATCCTTCAGCTTTAATTTCTGTTCCCTTGTCTGTTATAACTTTCTTTAGAATTGTATTTTCACCTATAGAAGATTTTTGAAGTATGATACAATCTTCTAGTTTGGCTCCCCTTTCTATGCTAACTTTTCTAAAGAGTATACAATTCTTCACTTCTCCTTCTATACAGCAGCCATTCGCAACCATTGAGTTTACTACACTGCTTTCAGCCCCATACTTTGTTGGAGGTTCACTCTTTCCCTTTGTATAAATAGGATTGTCCTTATTAAACAATTCTTTTGCAACCTTCTTCTTTAACAAATCCATATTTGCATTATAATAACTGTTCAATGAATTGATACACGCAAGATAACCTTTGAATTCATAAGTACCTACATTCAATGCTGCAACATTATTATTAATGAAACTCTTTATCTTCTTGTATACTCCGTTCAGCATACACTTCTCTAGCATATCTATAAATAAACTCTTTTTCATTATATACATTTCCATGCTTATATTAGCTACAGAGGATCTAGCTATATTTCTCCCCATAGAAACAACTTTTTTATTTTCATCCAAATTCACTACATCACAGTCTTCAAAAGCACTATCTGCATTGCGAACATTTTTATATATTATAGTTATATCATTTTTACTTTGAATATGGTCTTTTAATGCCTCAGCATAATCTATATTACAAATCATATATGATGGCGATAACAATACATAATCATATTTGCTTAATTCTAAAAAATCTATATTGTTATAAAAATTGTGTACATCATTAAGGAATGGTATATCATCTCCAAAATTAAATACTCTAAGTCCATCTGTCTTTCTATCTAAATCCCATGGCTTACCATTACTTATGTGATCCATAAGGGATCTAGACTTATTTTTAGTAAACACTCCTATACTCTCTATGCCTGAGTTAGTCATATTTGAAAGAACAAAATCTATTATTCTATATCTTCCCCCAAAAGGAACTGATGCAAGAGGTCTATTGTTTACTAGTTCCTCCATACGTCTTTCACTTTCATCTAAATTTATTATCCCTAAACATCTGTTCATAACATTACCCCCTATATACGTTATACCACATCCAAAAAGTCTTCTTTTCGTACTCTTTCACTAGCCACTACTTCTATTTTTGTTCCATCCCCAATTAAAGAATCTTTCTTTATTTTTACACTGTCTCCCACTATAGCTTTATCAATTATTACATTATCTCCAATTTTTACATTTGGCATTATTACAGAATTTTTTATAACGCAGTTTTTCCCTACTGATACATCTTGGAATAATACTGAATTCTCAACATTTCCATGAATTGTACAGCCCTCTGAAAGAAGACAATTTCTAACTTTCGCTTCTGCACCTATATATTGTGCTGAGCTTACTGAGTTTGCGGAGAATATTTTCCAATTATCATCGTAAAGATCAAGTTCATTTCCTTCTCTCAATAAATCCATATTTGCTTCCCAAAGGCTTTCTATAGTCCCTACATCTTTCCAATATCCTTGGAATGGATAAGCAAACATATGCCTCTTGTCTCTTATCATGGATGGAATTATATTTTTCCCAAAATCATTGCTAGAGTTTTTATCATTTTCGTCAGCTTTTAAATATTTTTTTAGAAGTTTCCAGTTGAATATATAGATTCCCATAGACGCTTTATTACTCTTTGGATATTGTGGTTTTTCCTCAAATTCATATATAGACATGTCTTCGTTGGTATTCATTATCCCAAACCTACTTGCTTCTTTTTCAGGAACTTCTATTACAGCTATAGTTCCCTCGGCACCAGTAGATTTATGAAAATCAAGCATTTTTGAATAATCCATTTTGTATATGTGATCACCAGATAATATTAGTACATATTCTGGGTCATAACTATCTACAAACTCAATATTTTGGTATATAGCATTTGCAGTACCTTTGTACCATTTCCCGCCTTTTTCTTCTTGATATGGTGGTAATATACTAACCCCACTATCTCTTCTGTCTAAATCCCATGGGACCCCTATTCCTATATGGGAATTAAGTTCTAAAGGTTTGTATTGAGTTAATACTCCTACAGTATAGATACCTGAGTTTGCACAGTTGCTAAGAGCAAAATCAATTATTCTATACTTTCCTCCATAAGGAACCGCTGGCTTTGCTAAATTTTTTGTAAGTACCCCTAATCTGGAGCCCTGTCCACCAGCTAAAATCATGGCTATAATCTCTTTCTTTCTCATAAATTCTCCCCCTTTTTCAACTGATCAAGCTTAGTTCTTTTCTATAAATCCTTTAAAATAATATAGCCTTTAGGCTTAATAATTGTAGGATTTTTGAACTTTTCATCAGCACCTTTTAAATCAAGCTTAAATTGATATCTTAATAAATCTATTACTGAAATAGTCTTACTTTTATCCGATGAGTTTATTATTATTACTATATGGTTATTTCTATAGCTTCTCTTATATGACAAAATTTCCTTTGAAATTGAAACTATAGACAAATCTCCTTTTACAAATATCTCATCTTCTTTTCTAAGACTTATAAGCTTCTTATATATGCTTAAAATTTCATTATTCTCCTTGCCCCAAGGATAAGTTTTTCTATTGTCAGGATCTTTCCCCCCAGTAAGACCTGCCTCATCTCCATAATATACAAGAGGAACCCCTGGTAATGTCATTATCATTAGGACAGCCAATTCTAAATTTCTTATATCTCCTCTAAGCTTAGTCAAAACTCTCTCTGTATCATGATTTCCAAGTAAGTTCATATTGCTATAAAATATATCCCTTGGATAATTTTCATAAATACTTAGCATATGCCTTTTACAGTTTTCTGCTGTTATATCCCCAATGATATAATCAATTATCGCCTGTCTAAACGGATAATTTATTACAGAGTCAAGCTCATTTCCAAATAAATATTTTCTTTTTTCACCATAGCTAATTTTATTTGATGCATCTTCCCATACTTCACCTATTAAAATAGATTCTCTATCTTCTTTTCTTATTCTTTGCTTTAATAGTTCTATGAATTTGTCTGGAAGTTCATCAGCAACATCCAGTCTCCATCCGCTGGCCCCTAGTTTTATCCACTTTGCCGAAATTGAATTTCTGCCAGTTATTATATAATCTAAATAACTAGGTTCAAGTTCTTCTACGTCAGGAAGATTTTTGTCTCCCCACCAGCATTCATAGTCATTTGGAAATTTTCTAAATCTATACCATTTATAATATGGGGATTTTTTGCTCTCATAAGCACCTAATCCCTCATATTCTCCAAATTTATTAAAGTATTTACTATTTGCACCAGTATGATTAAACACTCCATCAAGTATTATTCTAATTCCATTTTCTTTTGCTTTAAAACAAAGTTCCTTAAAGTCTTCTTCACTACCAAACATCTCATCAATTTTCTCATAATCACCCGTATCATATTTATGACAGCTAAAAGCTTTAAATATTGGGTTTAAATATATAATAGTTATTCCTAAGTCCTTCAAATATGGAAGTTTATTTATAACGCCTCTGATATTCCCACCATAAAAATCCCATCTGGCTATACTTCCATCCATATCCTTTATATACATAGGCTCATCGTACCAATTTGAATATATAAAGCTATTTCTTTTAGGACTATTTATATGACCATCTTCATTTCCATTAAAAAATCTATCTACAAAGATTTGATAAACTACTCCTTCTTTATACCAATTTGGAATATACTGATCTTCATAAACAGTAATCTGATATTGTTTAGGGTTTTCTGTATATATCTTACCCTCTCCCCCTAGGGCTTCATCATTGTTACCATAGAAATACTTATTGTCATTATTCTCTATAGTGAAGTAATAATTTATCAGACCTAATTCATTTTCTGTATAGACTTCAGCTTTGTATCTCGCACCTAATCCACCCATATTTTCATAATTCATTACTATATTTTCTTTTCTTTCATTAAAGGATGTTAGGTTTAATTCAACTTTACTGAACACTTCCGTCTCTAATATAATTTCAACTTTTGTACCTTTTTTCACAGCACCAAAGGGATTCCTATATCCCTTTGACTGCGAATTGTGAAAAGCAAAGGTCATTCAAAGCGTGCCTCCTTATAAGTTTTTATATAAAAGAGTTGAACCCCATATACTTGCAGCATATTCTTTTATAGTTCTGTCTGATGAAAATATACCAGAGTGAGCTATATTTATACCGCACATCTTCTGCCACATTCTTGCATCTTTAAAGGTTTCATCTACTTTTTTCTGAATATATAGATAGGACTCAAAATCCTTTAGTACAAAGAACTCATCGTTGTAAATCATCAAACTGTCATAGATACTCTTAAAGGCATTTTTATCTTGGCAGTACTTCCCATTTATAAGATCTCCAACTGTTCTCTCAAGTTTCTTATCTTCTTTGCACATCTCCACGGCAGAATAGCCGCCATTTTCTATATAATTTAATACCTCCCTAGAGTTCATTCCAAATATAAATATATTTTCATCACCAACTTCATCATGAATCTCTATATTGGCTCCATCTAATGTGGCTATAGTAATAGCTCCATTCATCATAAACTTCATATTTGATGTTCCTGACGCTTCCTTAGTGGTTGTTGATATCTGTTCACTCAAATCTGTTGCTGGAATTATATCCTCTGCAAGGGAAACACCATAGTTCTCTAGAAATACAACTTTTATCTTTTCATTTACTCTAGGGTCGTTATTTACGACTTCTCCTATTGAATTGATTAACTCTATAGTATTCTTAGCCAGATAATATCCAGGCGCTGCCTTTCCTGCAAATATAAATGTTCTTGGTATAATATCCTTGTTTGGATTCTCTATAAGCTGGTTGTACAAATCCATTATTCTAAGACAGTTTAAGGTCTGTCTCTTATAGGCATGAATTCTCTTTACATGAGCGTCAAATAAGGAATTTGGATCTACTATGATGCCTGTTTTGTTTTTTATTATTTTTGCTAAATTCATTTTGTTTTCCAGTTTTATTCTTCCGAGTTCCTCTTGTATATCCGTTTTATTAGCAAATTTTTCAAAGTTTAGCAAATCTGTAGGATGTTTTATAAAGGATTCTCCTATGGTATCACATAAAAGATTTGTGAGCCCTGGATTAGATTTTATAAGCCATCTTCTATGGGTTATTCCATTTGTTTTATTATTAAACTTATTTGGATATAAGTAGTAAAAATCTTTCATTTCTTCCTTCTTTAATATTTCAGTATGAAGCTTTGCAACTCCATTTACGCTATGGCTTCCAACGATTGCAAGGTGAGCCATTTTTACATATTCATCAGCTATAATAGCCATACTTGATATCTTATCCCACTGACCTATATATTTTCCCCATAGACTTTTGCAGAACCTCTTATTTATCTCTTCTACAATCATATAAATTCTTGGTAAAAGCTTTTTAAACATATCTACAGGCCATTTTTCAAGAGCTTCTGACATTATAGTGTGGTTTGTATAAGATACAGTATTTGTAGTAATTCTCCAAGCTTCTTCCCAAGATAGATTTTCTTCGTCTAATAAAATTCTCATAAGTTCAGGTATTACTAAAGTAGGATGAGTATCATTTATATGAAGAGCTACCTTTTCATCAAAGTCCAATATATCTCCTTTGTGTTTTTTGTAGTGCCTTATTATACTTTGAACTCCTGCAGATACAAAGAAATACTCCTGCTTTAATCTCAGCATTTTTCCTTCATAGAAAGAGTCTTCTGGATAAAGCACTTGAGATATTAATTCCACTGAATTTTTGTACTCTATGGCCTTAAGAAAGTCACCTCTTCTAAAGGATGAATAGTCAAATTCATTGTTTACAGCCTCTGCACTCCAAAGCCTTAAGTTATTTGCTACTTTATTTCTATATCCAACTATAGGGGTATCATAAGGAACAGCCAAGACTGGCTCATAATTTATATGGTGAAAAATAAGCTTTCCATCTACATTTTCAACTTTTACATCGCCACCAAACTTTACTATTTCAGCTTTGTCCTGTCTCCTCCTTTCCCACACATTTCCTTCTCTAAGCCAGTTATCGGAAAGTTCTACTTGTTTTCTATTTATAATTTTTTGTTCGAAAAATCCATATTTATATCTTATTCCACATCCATGTCCTGCTATATTTAATGAAGACATTGAGTCTAAAAAACATGCTGCAAGCCTTCCAAGACCTCCATTACCTAGACCTTGATCTTGTTCCCATTCTTCCAAATCTTTTAAATTAATATTAAGTTCCTTTAACCCTTCTCTGCAAACATCAAGCATTCCCATATTTAAAAGGGTATCTCCTAAAAGTCTTCCTAGAAGAAATTCCATAGAAAAATAATATATTTGCTTTTCTTTTGTAGAGTTATATCGCTTGTTTGTATCCATAGAAATCTTTAAAATCATCTCTCTTATAAGACTTCCTAAAGCTTCATATCTCTGCTGATTGCTTCCAAATTCAACTTCCTCACCATAAAGTTCTCTATATTTACTTTGATAGTTTTTTATGAAAGTTTTTTTGCTCATCGTATCCATATATGCTCCTCCTAATAAAGCTGCTTTTATTTCCTCTTTACTTTCTAACTTTCCATCACCGATTTATACAGTTCTTTATATTCTTTTGCAGATTTACTCCAACTATTATCATCATTCATTGCTTCTGCTACAATAGTCATCCATATATCTTTGTTTTGGAATAGTTTAAGGGCATATTCTGTCATAATTAAAAGTTCATTAGAGCTATATCCTTTAAAACTAAAGCCATTACCTTTGTTTTCATACTCATTGTATGAACGTATAGTATCTTTAAGTCCGCCAGTTTCGCGAACTATAGGTATTGTTCCATATTTTAAAGCTATCATCTGACCTAAACCGCATGGTTCAAACAAAGATGGCATTAAGAACATATCACATCCAGCATAAATTCTGTGAGAAAGTGCATTATCAAATTTTATATTTACTGATACCTTATTTTTGTATCTCCTTTGAAGATTGATGAATTGATCCTCATAATATTTGTCTCCAGTTCCTAGTATGACTAGCTGCACATCATATTGAAGTATCCTATCTATCACATCCATAATAAGATCTACACCTTTTTGAGCTGTAAGTCTTGAAACCATTCCTATGACAGGAATATCTCTATTTAAGGTAAGCCCTAATTCTCTCTGAAGTTTTACTTTATTCTTTTTCTTCTCTTCGAAAGTATCCAGATTATATTTTTTGAATATATATTTATCCACTGTTGGATTATACTCACTATAATCTATTCCATTTAGGATACCTTTTAAATTATCTTTTTTATCTCTTAGAATTCCATCAAGGCGTTCCCCATATTGAGGTGTCTTAATCTCTTCTGCATAGCTATTGCTTACTGTAGAAATTCTATTAGAATAATTTAATGCTCCTTTCATAAAACTCATACCGCCATAAAATTCAAGACTTCCATCATTAAACAAGCTCATATCATATCCAAATATGTCTGGAAGTACCTTTGGATCAAATACTCCTTGATATAATATGTTATGAATGGAAAATACGGTCTTTATATTTTTGTAAAAATCATCCTTTTTATATTCAACATTTAGCATCACTGGTATCATTCCTGTATGCCAATCATTGCAGTGTATAACATCAGGCTTCCAGTTTATCTCTTTTAAAACTTCAAGCACCGCTTTGTCAAAGTACGCAAATCTTTCTCCATCATCATAGTAACCATAAAGTCCATCTCTGTTGAAATAATACTCATTATCTATAAAATAGTACTTAACACCATCAAGAGTATATTCAAATACGCCACAATACTGATTTCTCCAACTTAGCCTTACCATAAACCATTTAACAAAGTTAAGTTCCATTCTTATATCTTGTCTTATATCTTTATATTTTGGAATGATAACTCTAACATCTACACCTTCCTTTTTTAATGACTTTGGTAATGCCCCAACAACATCACCCAGTCCCCCTGTCTTTATAAAAGGATGTGACTCTGAAGCTGCTATAAGTACTTTCATTAACATTTCCTCCCATCATCTAATCCTATAATTATTGCAGCCATTGGTGGAACCTTTATATCTATACTATAAGGCTGCCCATGACTTGCTATATTTTGAACTATTAATGGACTGTCTCCCATGACTTGTCCAGATCCTCCATACTTTTTACTATCGCTATTCATAATTTCAACATAATCACTTAAATGAGGTACTCCTACTCTAAAATCGTAATACACCTCTGAAGTAAAATTACATATAAAGATAAGAGTGTCTTTTTCCTTTTTGCCCATTCTCATAAAACTAATTATGCTTTGCTTATTATTATCAGCATCTATCCATTTGAAGCCATCTATGCTATCATCAAGTTCCCATAATGCTTTCTTTTCTATATAAAGTTTATTTAAATCTCTAACAAAATCCTGAGTCATCTTGTGCATTGGGAATTCATCTATAAGGTTCCATTCAAGCTCTTCATATTCTCTCCATTCTATAAACTGTGCAAACTCCATTCCCATAAAGGTAAGCTTTTTCCCTGGATGTCCCATCATGTAGGATAGATACATCCTCACCCCAGCGAATTGATTCCACCAGTCACCATACATCTTTCCTATTAATGATTTTTTACCATGAACAACTTCGTCATGAGATATTGAAAGAATGAAGTTTTCACTATATTGATACATCATTGCAAAGTTTAATTTGTTGTGGTTATTCTTCTTTTCTTCTGGACTTAGTTCCATGTACTCTAAAGAATCATGCATCCATCCCATGTTCCACTTAAATTTAAATCCTAATCCTCCTTCTTCTAAAGGCTTGCTTACATTTGGCCATGTAGTTGACTCTTCAGCAATCATCATTATATTATTGTTTTCATCATATATAGCCTTATTTAGTTCCTTTAAAAAATCTATGCCTTCTATATTTTCATTTCCGCCATATTTATTTGGAATCCACTCTCCATCTTTTCTTCCATAGTTCAAATAGAGAATATTTGAAACTGCATCCACTCTCAATCCATCTAAGTGAAATTCCTTTATCCAATACATTGCATTAGATATAAGAAAACTTCTAACTTCAGGTCGTCCTAAATCAAAATTAAAGGTCCCCCATCCTTTATTGTCAGCTTTCCAAAACTCTTCATACTCATAAGTTGGTGTTCCATCAAACATATATAATCCATAAAGATTTTTACAGAAATGTCCTGGTACCCAGTCTAGTATTACCCCAATATTTTTTTCATGAAGTCTATTGACAAGCCTTTTAAATCCTTCTATATTTCCATATCTTGATGTAAGAGAATAATATCCAGTTCCTTGGTAACCCCAAGATTCATCTAAAGGGTATTCAACTAACGGCATAAATTCCACATGAGTATATGACATATTTTCTAAATAATCAGTTAATTTTTCCGATAACTCATCATAAGTTAAGAACTTTCCATCATTTCTTCTCCAAGATCCTATATGCATTTCATATATGTTTATAGGACTCTCATAAAGTTTTTTTCTGTTTCTCCTTAAATTCCAATTTCTATCTGTCCATTTGAATCTTTCCTTTTTATATACTATGGAAGCAGTGTTTGGTCTTATCTCAGACATTATTGCATATGGGTCTGACTTAAATATAACTTCGCCTTTCTCACTTTTTATTGCATATTTATATAATGTTCCTGGTTCAATCCCTTCTATAAATGCACTCCAAATTCCACCTTTTGAAAGTTTAGTCATCTTGTATTCATCATTAATTTGGAAATCATTTTTATCACATACCACCCATACATTCTTTGCTCTAGGGGCCCAAGTTGAAAATCTAACCCCATGTTTATTATTTTCTGTGACTACATGAGAACCTAAAATTTCATAGGCATTATAATTTTTCCCTTCATGAAATAAATAAACATTATATTCAGTGATAGTACTTTTATTTATTCTCTGTTTTTTCTCCTTCGTGTCTTTCTTGCTTTCACTTCCTTTTTGAGATGAAGCTTTAGCAACTTCCTTACTACTGGCTCTTTTCAAAATAAATTCCCCCCTTAGCCACAGTTCGATTAATTCTGTATGGTAAAAAAAACAGGTATCATTATTACTAGAATGTTTTATTTTTCTGTAATATCGTACCTGTTTTGGTTATCTACTTTTTAATCAACATTTATATGCTTCTTCCATAAGATGTTGTTTTATAATTCAAATTTCTTTAGTTTAGCAATTATAATATTCTTCAACTTTAGCCCAATCGATTATATTCCATATATTTTTAACATAATCAGCTCTCAAGTTTTTATACTTTAGATAATATGCATGTTCCCATACATCTATAGTTAATATTGGTTTAAGTCCCTTACTTAAAGGTGTATCTTGATTTTGTGTCTTTAATATTTCTAAATGTCCATGTTTTGTTCTTACAAGCCATCCATATCCTGATCCAAATTGAGATATTGCTTCTGCACTTAATTTTTCTTTAAGCTCTTCAACACTACCAAATGTATTATTTATCTCTTCTAATAATTTTCCTTCTGGTGATTTTTTAGGATTTGGAGATAAAAGTGAAAAATATAAATTATGATTTGCTACTCCTCCTCCTTGGTTTATTACACCTTGTCTAATATCCTTTGGTATCTTGTCTGTGTGTGAGAGTATTTGTTCAAGTGACTTGTCATCGGTAAATTTATCATAGCCTTCTAAAAGTGCATTTAGATTGTTTACATAGGTTTGTAAGTGCTTATTGTAATGAATATTTACAGTTTCTGCATCAATATATGGCTCTAATGCATCATAGGAATATGGTAGTACTATCTTCTCGTATTTCATAAAATCATCCTCCATAAAATTATTATTAATAATTTGTAAACCAATTATTTAATTGCTTTTGCTTTACTTTATGTAAATATATTACTATTATATCACATTTTTTACAATTATGTTGTTATAAAATCAAATATATATTAAAATATTATTCAAAATAGTAATTAAAGAAGGTGTCATTAATGAAAATAGCAATATTATCTGATATTCATGGATATCCCGAAAAATTTTCTAAAGCTCTAGAATATTTCAGCGGCTGCGATATGATTTTATGTGCTGGAGATATACTTTACCATGGTCCAAGAAATCCAATATTAGATGGTTATAATCCTAAAGCCCTAGTAGAAGAAATCAAAAAATGTCCAATACCTATTTTGATTTCTAGAGGAAATTGTGATGCTGAGGTTGACCTCATGGTTTTAGATCTCCCACTAATAAGTGAATACATAGTTTATGAAAAAGATGGTACAAGATTCATAATGACTCATGGTCATAATCAAGATGGCTGTGATCTTGAAAAAATAGCATCAACCTACAATGCAGATGTAATCATAACCGGTCATACCCATGTAAGAAAATGCCTAACTAAAGATGGTGTAACATATATAAACCCAGGATCTATTTCTGTACCTAAAGGTGATGGAATACCTAGTGTATGTATATATGAAAATGGAAAGTCTACATTCATAGATATATCTACGGGGAAAAAATTATAGTTAATTTAAGATTGGATTGTTTGAATATGGTTACTAAATATGTTAATATTGTGTAAATAAGATTTTGAACCAAATTTCAAATAGGGAGGCGATACCATGTTAATTGTAACTACTGATAATATTCCAGGAAAAGAAATAGTAGAAGTAATAGGTTTAACCAAAGGAAGCACAGTAAGATGTAAAAATATTGGTAGAGATATAGGTGCAAGCTTTAAAAACTTAGTTGGTGGTGAAATGACAGGCTACAATGAAATGCTTATAGAAGCGAGGCAGATTGCTATAGGAAGAATGGTTGATGATGCCACAGCTCAAGGAGCTAATGCCATAGTGTGTATGAGACTTGCTTCTTCTGCAATAGCTGCCGGTGCTGCTGAAATTGTTGCTTATGGAACCGCCGTAGTTATTTCAGAGTAAAATTAATATGTATATTATTATGATTCTAATATCACTTTTTTATCTCTCAATAATCATTGGTTCTATAGTACTTTTAATATGGGCCATATGTAACAGATGTAAAGAGAAAAAGAGAGAAAAAGTCTTGCACAAAGATTATGATAAGTATTAAAAAAGGTATAGTCAAACTTAGAGTTTAAGGTTTGACTATACCTTTTCTTATTTCAAATACTCTAAAACAGCTCCACATAGGGCTTTTATACCAACAGGAATAGCCCCTTCATCACAAACAAAATTAGGGTTGTGAATTATGCACTTTCCTTTATTCACCTCTGATTCGCACCCAAGCCACATAAATGTGCATGGAATATATTTAGTAAAAGCCGAAAAATCCTCTGCTCCTGTGGCAGGTTTTTCAGGCATAATTACCTTTTCATCTCCTAACATATCCTTTAATCCTACCATTAATTGTTCTGTAAGTTCTCGGTCATTATAAGTAAGGGCATACCCCTCAACATAATCAAACTCACATTGACATCCCATAGCTTCACTTATATTTTCTACTATACTTCTTATTTTTTGAGGCATAATATATGCAATATCTTTATTAAAGGTTCTTACTGTCCCTTCTAAATTAACCTCATCAGCTATGACATTGTACCTGTATCCTCCATTTATAGCTCCTATTGTAACAACTGCACTTTCTAACGGATCCACATTTCTACTCACTATACTTTGAAGCGCCGTTATAATATATGCCGAAGCAACTATTGCATCAGCTCCTTGTTGAGGTGCAGATCCATGGGCACTCTTTCCTTTTACTTTAATAAATATCCTATCTGATTGGGCCATCATAGCCCCATATCTAACCCCTATATTTCCAACTGGAAAATTCCAAACATGAAGTGCAGCCCCAGCATCAACTTTAGGATTTTCTAGCACCCCATCTTCTATCATAAACTTAGCTCCGCCTTCAGGATTGCACTCTTCTGCAGGCTGAAATATAAACTTTACATTTCCATTTATATGCTCTCTCATATTTGATAAAACCTTAGCAGTTCCTAAAAGTATAGAGGTATGCATATCATGTCCGCAAGCATGCATCACACCTTTATTTTCTGATTTAAAGTCTAAACCAGTGTCCTCATCTATAGGAAGTGCATCCATATCTGCCCTTAATAGAAATGTTTTACCTGGATTTTTTCCCTTAAGTAATGCTACAACTCCAGTGCCTCCCACTCCTTTTTGAATTTCTAAGCCAAGACCTTGAAGCTCATTATATACTAATTCACTAGTCCTGAATTCATTTCTACCTAACTCTGGATGCTGATGAATGTCTCTTCTAATTCTAATAATATTGCTCAATTCCCCTTCTATAAGTCTTTCTATCTCATCTTTCAACATAACTTAAATCCCCCATTCTTATAAAGGCTGATTATATTTAGATAATCAGCCTCCTAAAAGTTTATTAAAGACCTATCCCACCTATTCCAGGACCTATTGGTAATCCTAATTGAGTCCATATGATTGCAAATATTATCCATACTACAAGCATTATTATACTATATGGAATCATTAAAGATAATATAGTACCAACTCCTGCTTTCTCATCATATTCATTAGCAAAAGCTAAGATTATAGGGAAGTATGGGAATAATGGACTTATGATATTTGTAGTTGAATCACCTATTCTATATAGTAATTGAGTGAAGGCAGGATTATATCCTAATAAATAGAACATAGGTATAAATATAGGTGCAAGCAATGACCATTTTGCTGATCCACTTCCCATAAATAAATTTACAAATGCTACAAATAATATAAATAATATAAATAAAGGAACTCCTGTCATATTAGATGCCTTTAATGCATCTGCTCCATTTACTGCTATAGCATAACCTAAATTACTCCAATTGAAGAATGCAATAAATTGCCCAATTACAAACACAAGAACTATATATGATGCCATATCCTTTATAGCAATTGCCATATGCTTGGGTACATCAGAGAATTTTTTTAATTCCCCTATTGATTTACCATATACATATGCCATTATCACAAATAAGAATAGTAACAATGGAATGATGGAATCTAAAAATGGTGATGGCACTATACCACCTGTTTCAGAATTTCTAAAGAAACTATTTTTAGGTATTATTGAAATGGCTAATACAGCTATATAAATAAGTGCTGCTATCCCAGTTTTCTTAAGAGCTTTATTCTCTTCTTGAGTTACTTTCTTGGCTTCTATGGACTTTTTGCCTTTGTACTCACCAAGTCGTGGCTCTATTATCTTTTCAGTTATTATTACTCCTACTATTGCTAATACAAATGTAGATGCAAACATGAAAAACCAATTATCAACAGGAGTTACAGATAAATTTTTGTCTACTATGTGAATTGCTTCTGTACTAATTCCTGCTAGAAGTGCATCTGTACCGGCTATTATTAAATTTGCACTAAATCCAGCTGTTGTTGATGCATAACCTATAGCAATACCTGCTAAAGGATGTCTTCCCATGGATGCAAATATAGCAGCAGCTATTGATGGAACTATAACTATGGCTGCATCTGATGCTATATTACCTACAATTCCTATAATCATAATGATAAATGTTACAAGCTTTGGAGAAGCACCAAGCATTGTTTTTCTCATAAATGCAGATATAAGCCCTATATGCTCAGCAAAACCTATACCTAAAGTCATTGTAAGCACTAGACCTAATGGTGCAAAACCTGTAAAGTTCTTTACCATATTTTTTAACATATAAACAATTCCTTCGCCTGATAACAAGCTCTTTACATAAACTTCTTTACCATCTACAGGGTTTGTTACACTAGTACCTAATTGTGAACATATAGCTGACGCTATCCAAACTACTACTATAAGTATTAAAAATAATATGAATGGATGTGGTATCTTATTGCCTACTCTTTCTACCCAGCCTAAAAATCCTCCTGTCTTTTTATTAGATCCCTTTAGCTCTTTCTGCGCAGTCATTTTTATACACCTCCATTTTTTATTAATAACTTACTTTTACGTTCTATCCTCCCTTCCATTTATATATAAAGCAGCACTAACATAAGTTTTTACTGCAATTTTAAGCACTCTTTCATCAAAGTCAAAGTAATTATTATGATGATCCGCTGCTCTTTTAGTTCCAAACATCATGTAAGCTGCCTTACCTCCATTTTCCTGAACTCTCTTCATCATATGTGTTATATCTTCAGAACCAGTTAATTTGTCTTGTTTTATTATTTCTGTAACTTCTGGAATCTCTTTAGCTATATTTTCTATAATCTTCGCCAATTCTACGTCACTATTTCCATTTATGGCCTGTCCTGCTAATGTTATGTTATATCTTAAGTCATACATGATTGCAGCACCTTTTATAATTTCTTTAACACGCTTTTCTACATAACTATTTATCTGATCATTTTCTCCTCTGATTTCTAGTTTCATTTCAGCCCTATCAGGAACTACATTTCTTCCTGTACCAGCCTTTAAAACACCAACATTAATTCTTGAAGAGCCATCTCCATGCTGACATACTGTATGAAGATTTAAAGCTGCTGTTGCAGCTCCTAAAAGTGCATTTTTACCCTTTTCTGGAGTAGCCCCTGCATGGGTGCTTCTCCCTTTAAACTCTACATCTATCTTTGAAGTTGCAAGAAATCCACTGGTATTACATACTATTTGTCCAACCTTTTCTGTTGATAATCCAATATGTCCACTTAGTAAATAATCAACATCGTCTAAAAGTCCTGCATTAACCATAGAATAAGCTCCTCTTACTCCCTCTTCTGCAGGCTGAAATATTATTTTTATTTTTCCACAAAGTTCATTCTCTAAATTTTTTAATATTTTTGATACACCAAGCCCTATGGCAGTATGACCATCATGACCACAACAATGCATAGCTCCTTTATTTATAGAAGCAAATCCCTCTTTAAAAGGCCTATGTTCTAATGAGTCTGCCTCTATGCCTTCATTAGCATCAATATCAAATCTAAATGCTAAAGTTGGACCAGCTCTTCCTGTGTCTAAAGTTGCTAGCACCCCTGTATATCCTCCTGACATTTTCTCTACATATCTTTTTAATACACCTTGAGATATTGCTCTCTCTTCTTGTTCTTTTAAAGTCTCCTCATTAGGAAGTCCAAGCATAGTCTGCCTATTAAAAATTTCTCTTCCTACTCGAATATTAAAACCCAATTTTCCCAAATATTCAGATATTTTAGAGCATGTTCTAAACTCTGTCCATCCCCACTCAGCATATTTATGGATATCTCTTCTTATAGTTATAAGTTCATCCTCTATGTCATCAATACATTGATTTATTCTTATAACTTCTTTCATCTCATACCTCCCCAAGTATTTTACTTTTATTTACTTTTATTTATATTATTAACTTCTTCTTTTTCTGAAAATAATCCTTTTAAATTTTTACATTTTTATAAAATTACAGAAATTAATATATAATTTATAAAATATTACAAATAATAATTGTAATTTAATATTTTTATTTAATTTATTCTGAAAAAAAATATACATACTTTATAAGTATGTATATTTCTATAAATATATTTTTATTATCTCATTAATTATTTATCATAGTACTGGTCTCCCACGTCTTTTCCTAAGTCACAAGTGTATACCCAAGAGATAACATCTCCATCCTTAACCTTGTACTGACTACATCCATAGTTCGGAAACCAACCATTAACTTTATACATCCATCCACTTTCTGTTCCACAATCAAATTCATATAAATGATTTATTCCTTCAATATAAGCACCACTATATACAGGATCATTTCTGAATTCCATTTGAATCTTTTTATTTCTTGTTACACGTTTCAATATATCAAAAACATTTTCACCATCATATATTTCTACCGTAGTAGTTGCTAAAATCACACCATTATTCGGTACATATTTATCTAATCCAGGTCGTAATTTATCCATATTTTTCAATATTGTATCACATCTAATTTCAATAGTGCATGTTTTAGATTTTGGTTTTGATTCATTATTATTTTTATCTGATGATGTATTGTCATTGGAAGGAGGTGCTGCTCCATTTGGTTTTGAGGTTTTATCTCCATTCGAAGGATTTTTAGATTCGTTATCTGAAGAAGTCCCATCTACATTCTCAGCTAATTCAGAATTATTATCTTTAGACTCCTCATTCCCTTTAGATTCTTCTGAATTCTCCTTATCTAACGTCTCTATTTTCTTATCAGTAATGATATAGTCTCCACCTTCATTCACTGAAAACATTAACTTTCCTTCACTTACTGCAACATCTGTTGAATATGATAATGAGTTACTCTCTTCATTATATGAATATAGAAATGCCTCTTTAAAATCATTATTGTTTTCCAAATTCATTGATATAAAGCCTGGAAAAGCTCCATTATGCCTGAATGATATTAGATATTTATCTACACTTTTATTGCTAAGCAATTCAAGTATTTTTTCCTTGTTTACTGATTCAGAGCTTGTATCCAAATTAATAGGAGAAGCCTCTTTCACTGTCTTTCCCTTTATTGTCCATTTAATAGTAGAGGTGTCATCTAACTTTATTTCCTTTATAACTTCTTCGTCATCTTCCTTTATCTTTTCTACTTCTCCTTTTGAAATTGAGTTTTTATTTTGGGCTTTTTTAAATGCCTTTATATCATTTTTTAAAGAATTGAATACTTCTTTTTCTTCCTCTACAGTACTAGAATCACTATCTACTGTATTTTGAGATATTGATATGCTATTTCTTAATTTTTTAATTTCATTATTGGAATATTCTCCATTGTCATTCCCAATGACGGCTTTATCTATAAGTTTATTTGCCTTTATTACTTCTTTATATATGCTTTTACTATAATCCGATGGTTCTATATTAAGTTTCACTAGGGAAGATATTACGAATAAACCTATTATTGAAAATAAAATTACTTTTCTCGTAGTATTTTTTTTCATATTATTTTCTTATTACCTCCAGTATATAAATATATACTATAGAATAAATTACAACACATGACCTTCGTGAAATCACCAAAGGCCATGTGTCATAGTTATCTATTCTATAAAGTTATCTAATGAAAAGATTATTTTTTTATTCTTTTAATAACAGCTATACCTCCACAAGAAAGTATCATAGTTATAAGCGAAGTATATCCTGCTGCGTCCCCTGTTGTAGGTAATTTATTTGGTCCTTTATTGCTATCTTCACCATTATTATTGCTTTCAAATTGTGAAATTTTATTTTCTACTCTTTCTACACTGTCATAGTTCTTAATGTACTTTTTGTCATCATTCAGAACTCCATTGTAATAATATTTTATCTCTTCAATAGTGGATTTAAGATTATCAATATTTTTAGAAGTTACCTCAACATCCTTACCATCTATATATACATACTTATCAATAAGCAGATTAACTATTTTAGCTTTTGCAGGACTTAGATAGTACTCGTAATTATTTAACTTTTTAATATCTGATTCTGATAATCCTTCTAACACTTTATCTAATTCTAAAATTACACTTCTAGAATCTAATGTTATTTCTACTCCGTCTAATTTTTCCTTTATTAAGTCATTAGCATAATTCATTTGTTTAATTATATCTTCTATTCTTTGTTTGGTAGCTTCTAGTTTATCTATATTTGTAATTTTTGATTTTAATTCTTCATCTAAATTACTTATTTTAGAATATATAGCATCAACTAATCCTTTATCATCTGAAGTCAATTTATCCTTATCAGGTAGATTATCTATATCTTTTATAATTGTATCAACCTGAGCTTGTTGTTGTAATTGAACAACTTTGTTATATGCTGCTACAAGTTTATTAGAACCTACTATTTTACTTTTTTCTTCGTCTGAAAGACTATTATATCCAGTAATAAGAGTTTGTATTTTTTGCTCATACTCTAATGTTATATCTTCAATAGCTGGAAGTGATTCTATTCCTTTATTCATTCTTTCAATTGGATTTTCACTAGAAACTAATAATATATCATTAAGCTTTTGAATGTTAGTTACCTTAGCTTTCTCCTCACTGCTAAGATTATCATAACGTTCTTTAATTCTTCTTATTTCAAAATCATTATAATATTTAAAGTCATTTGTCTCCGGAAGTCTATCTATTTGATTAAATACATCTTTTCCTGTTATTATGGAATTTTCTTTGTTCTTTTTTCCAAAGCTATATAATATCTTTGCATCATTATAGAATACTAAATTTCCATTCTTATCTATATCTATACTTTGAGAACAGTATTGTGATGTACCAACCCCTAAAACTTTCTCATAGTCTGGAGCTGTTTGTCCAACAGAATCCTTAATTATATAAAGTGCTGCTTGGTCATTGTCAGGAGCATAAGGCACCATATAAATATATACTTGTTGATTGTTTTCCTTAGTAGCATATGCTGTAGTTATTGCTGCAGATCCTTTAGTTATGATTTCATCTATTTTGTAAATCTCCTCTAATGTATTTGCATCAATTACATGAAATGGCTCTGCAGAACCCATAGTTGCTCCACCGCCACCAAGATATAATCTATCATTATAAATTACAGGTGTAGACTGTGTTCCTCCACCTTCAGTTGTTGAAGTATATGTCTTTAAGCTTTCTTTGTTAAAAGTACCATTTTTATTCACTTCCATAGATCTTATACTAGCATGTCCATTATCTGCTGCTGATATATATACCCTATTGTTCTTTTCATAATATACAATTGTAGATTTTACTTCTGCATTTTTAGGCAAAGTAAATCTATCTATTTCCTCTCCAGTTTTATAATTAACAGCGTAAACATTACTTCCTTCTCTTCTCTTTATTCCATTATCAGCAAAGATGCATGTATCACCAATAAATGTTGCCCCATTCCAACTAAATCCAACAGTTGCTTTTGTAGTTTTAGTCCATGTTGCATTCACAACTTCATCTGCTTTTGTAGTGTCATTATCCTTTGTTGGATAACATCCGTAAACAGCATTTCCTCCATAAGTACCGAAATAAATATAACCTTTGTAGTACATGACAGGAGTTTGTAAATCAGCCTTAGTTTTTATATTTTCTGTCACAAATAATTGTTCTAAAGTATCAGCATCATATGCAATAATATTAGATACTCCTGTTTCTAAATTCTTTCTTGGAACAAATATTTTCCCATCTCCATAACATGCGTAAATAAAGAACATAGCACTGCCAGGTGCTGATGCACTTGCTTCTACTTTTCCAGTTTCTGAATTTATTTTTAGGATTTTTTCATTTACGTAGCAATAAACATAATCTCCAACTACTATAGGAGTGCCTGGTGTAACTTCCCAACCACCATCTTCATAATATCTCCAATTCTCTTTAAGCTCTTCACTAGTTCTAGGTGTCTTAGCATCTGATACTCCTTGAAGTTCTAAATTACCTAAAAATTGAGACCAATTTAATGTAGTATCTTTCTTTACAGTTTTAAAAGCATTTGCTGAAGCAGGTATAAAATCAGCATTTAATGATACTATCATCAAAAATACTATTAATACTGATATTATTCTTTTAAAATTCCCTTTCATATTTTCCCCCTTGTTTTTATATAAAATTTATATTATCTGCTCCCTATACTGTGATTTGAATTTCACATCCTTTCATTTCATTTATATAGAGGCAAATAAAAAACGAACCACTTTTGTGGTTCGTTAACTTGAAACAATCTCCATTAAACTTTTTGAGTTTCACTTTAGTTAACTCTCTCCCACCGAAAGACTTAATTAAATAAATTAATATAGCAGGTCTCCTGACTTGATATCATCCTAATTGCTTATCCTTCCCAACTTAATAAGTTAGTGGATAGATATAAAATATCTAAATAAGCTTTCGTCCTTCTTACAGTAGCGGGGGCTGCTTCAGATTCTCACTGACATTCCCTTTTAATACTAAAAATAAGTAACTATATTAAATAAATATTAAATTTTATATTTCATAAAAATGTTAACATTATGTTATTAATATGTCAACATTTTAACTGAATATATTTTTTATTCAGTTAATTCAAAAACTAAGTTACTTTGTAATTTTCCATTCGTAATATATAGTATAAACAATTTTCTATTTTATAAAATTTTTGGAGGAATGCTATGATTAGTCGAAATAAATTGTTAGTGTCCCTAATTCTCTGTGCATCATGTATGATTACAGCTTCTAGTTGCAAAAGTAGCACAACTAATGAATTTGATAATTTTCAGCCTGTTACCCTTGGAACCTTAAAAACTGAAAAAGCAGTTAGAGGTACTATAACTAAAACTGCCCCCATAACTGCAGGTATATCTTATGATAAATTTGAGATTATCTCACTTACACGCGTAGGTGGAACATTTCTAAAATTCAACTTTAACCAAGGTGAAGATGTGAAAAAGGGGGATGTCATTGCTGAATTTGACACATCTGAATGTGAATTCGCTTTAAATGAAGCAAAACTCTTATATAAAAAAGTAAATAACCAATACGACTCAGTTTTAAATAATCCCAATTCTACAGATGTACAAAAGGAAAATGCACGTTTAGCAGTTGAGATAGAAAAGTTAAATGTGGAGAAAGCTCAAAAAGATTTAGATAGCCTTCGTATAATATCACCTATGGATGGAAATATAACTTTTATTTCCGAAAATCTTGTTACCGGCTCAAAATTACATGTAAATATGCAGATTTGTGCCGTAGCTGATATCAACAGCAGAATTTTAACACTTCCTGCTTCGACTTCAGATGATATAAAGCTTGGAATGAAAGTAATTGATTCAGAAAATAATGAAGGTGAAATAATAGGAATACCACCAAAAAACAATAGTGATTCTAAGACAAACTCTAAAAAGCAAAATCCTAGTATTACAATTTCTTTTCCTAAAGAAATTGTTGATAAAATACACGATTCCATAAGCCTTAAAGTATGTATAGAGGAAAAACCTGATGTAATAAAAATACCAGCAAAAGGTGTTAGAAGTTTTAATGATAAAACTTATGTGAAAATAAAAGATGGAGAAAACAAAATAGAACGATTCGTAACTCTTGGTGTAGTTACCGAAACTGAAGCTGAAGTCATATCAGGAGTTACCGAAGGTGATGAAATAATCTTAGATAATTAATATTGATTAATGAAAAGAGGTATTATTATGAAGCGCTTTAAGATATTACTTTGTATAATTTGTGCATCACTTACAGTCACATTTAGTGGTTGCCTTTCAAAAGAGGAAACAGTTATAGTTCCTCCTCTTATAACTCCAATTGATATTGAAATGAAAACAGTTCCAGTATCAAAAGGTTCAATAATCCAAGAACTATCCTTGAGTGGATTTATCGTTCCTAAAATGAATGAGATTGCTTCTTTTAAAGATGGATCAGGTGTAATTACAAAACTTCATGTAAAAGTTGGCGATACAGTATCGAAAGGACAAGCTATTGCTGAATTGAATACTGATGATATAAAGCTTTCTCTAAAGCAAGCTCAATTAGCATACAATCAAATTAGTAACTCTTATCAAGAACTTTTAGCAAATCCTGAATCATCTAAAAATGAAATAGACAGAATTAAATTGGATTTAGAACTTCAAAAACTCAAAGTAGATAAATTAAAGAATGACCTTGCAAACCTTACACTTGTAGCTCCTATAAGCGGTCAAATAACATATCAGTATCCTTATGTTATTCCTGGTCAGATGATATCTGCAGGTGCTCCTATATATATGATATCTGATATTAATTCACTAGTAGTTGAAGGAACTGTTGAAAAAACTGATGCATTAAAAGTAGGTATGGACGTTACTAATAAAGATAACCAGAATGGAAATATATCACAATTAGATATAACGCCTTTCCAATCCATGCTTCAAAGTGGTAAGGATAATAAAAGTTACAACTCTATCCGTATAGAAATGGATGGACTTTCTCCAGAAAAATTAGGTTCTTCAATCACATTATCAATTCTTTTAGATTCTAAAGATGACGTATTGAAAGTTCCAAAGTCAGCAGTAAAATATTATAACTCTGCCCCTTATGTAAGGGTCCTAAAGGATGGAGACAGAGTTGAAAAATTCATCACCCTAGGAATAGAAGGTTCTCAAGAATTCGAAGTTCTTTCTGGTTTGTCAGAGGGTGACGAAGTTTTAAGTAACTAGGGGGTGAAGGATATGCTTTCATTTTTATATAAAAAGATGATGAAAAATAAGTGGCTTGTAATAAGTCTTCTTATAGGATTCATCACGGCTACCTCCATAATAACTGCGGTGCCAATGTATACATCTTCCATATTCAAAAAAATTCTTGCTACTGACTTAGAAAAACTCCAAAAAGTAGATAATATATTCCCTGGAATTTTTACTGCCAACAAAAAATTAACTGGCGGTGATTTCGAAAGCAAAGACGTTGAAAATTTAATGAAAGAGGTTAAAACTTCAAACAGTTCCTTTGATAATTCAATTAAAAATATAGTTGATGATTTGGGAATGCCTGTGATGAGTAAAAAAACAGAAATCGCATGCAATGACTTTTCCGTATCAAAATACAATGACAAAGGTGAACTTGTAGATGAAAAAGGCCCGGGAATATCACTGAAAGCTATCAGTGATATCGAAAACAATATAAACATTATGGATGGTAATCTTTTTAGTTCTGATAGTTCTTCTGACGTTATAGAGGGAATTATTTCAGAATCTACAAAACGTACCTTTGACTTAAGAGTAGGTGATACATTTGCTTTTAGGCAAGTCAGCACTAATAATTTTATAAAAATTAAAATAGCTGGTGTATTCCAGGTTGATAATAAGGATAGCAGCTATTGGAAAGATGGAAATATTCTTCTATCAGATACCATTATTATTCCTTATGATTCGTTGATGAAGCTAAGCATGTACAAAGATAACTTTTATTTAAGTTCCTATAATATAAAATACGTATTGGACTATACGAATATAAATGTGTCTAATCTACCTAATGCTATAAAAACATTAGATACTGCTTCAAAAGATTTCAACCAAAAGAAAAATTCTTCAATCTATTTAGCGGCATTAGATACATTAAAAGAGTATGTTCCAAAAACTAAACAGTTATCCATAACTATGTGGACCATAGCTTCTCCAGTAATACTTATGATAATAATCTATATATTCATGGTATCAACATTAATATTAGAGCATGATAAAGATGAAATATCACTTTTGAGAAGCAGAGGTGCTACGAAACTTCAAGTTTTAAAGGTATATCTAAGTGAAAACCTTATATTATTTTTTATAACTGTATTAATAAGCCCTTTTGTTGCTTATCTAATAACCAGAGTATTTGGTGCAACTAGTGGTTTCTTAAAATTTGTTTCTCGTCCTCCTCTTGATATAAAAATAACTCATGTGGAATGGATTTATGCTTTAGTTTCTGCTTTTGCATTTCTCCTTATAATGTTTATACCTATAGCTCTTTCTTCGAAAGACAGCATAGTTGCTCAAAAAAGATCAAAATCTAGAAAGGGCAAACCAATATGGCAAAGATTTTACTTTGATGTAGTACTTTTAGCAATTGGTTTATATGCTGTATATCAATTTCAATCCTTTGAAAGTGTACTAAATGTGTCCAATGTTGAAACATCTAATCTACCTATTTCTCCATTTATGTATATATCATTTACAATTCTAATATTAGGTATTGGTCTTGTAATGCTAAGGCTTTATCCTTATTTAATAAAATTTATATTAAAGCTAGGAAAAGACAAGTGGAGTCCTTCAATGTATATATGCCTTACAAATATAACTAGAAGTAATGGAAAAAATGGCTTTCTTATGATATTCCTAATTCTTACTTTATCTACTGGAATATTTAATCTTAAAGCTGCTTCCACTATAAACACTATGGCAGAAAATAGAATTAAATATTTAAATGGTGCAGATATAGTAATCCGACCTTGGTGGATTCCTGCTAAGACCGAAAAAGATGAGAAGGATAGTTCTAGTACTTCAGTATCCGCTTTAAATTCAGATGGTACAAGTGCTGCTGGAGTATTTTACAAAGATATAGACTATGCTCCTTACACAGAAATAGATGGAATAGAGTCTACTACAAAAGTATTAAAATCCAAAAATGGGAGATTAAATTTTAATGGAAATCTCTCTTCAGAAAAAACTCAAATAATAGGTATAATTCCTGATGAATTCGGCAAAACAGCTTGGTTTGACTCTAGTCTTTTACCTCATCACTGGTATAACTATCTAAATTTATTATCTAAAGAGCCTAAAGCTATCTTAGTTTCTTCAAAAGTAGCTGAAGACTTGAAACTTTCTAAAGGAACGCGAGTTGATGTAAGATTTGATGGAAATCTCTATCTAGAATGTTATGTTGGTGAAATTATAGATTATTGGCCAAGTTATGACCCTAATTTATCCTTTGGATCTGGCTTTGTAGTCATGAATTTAAAATATATAGATGCTATGTGCTCTATTCAGCCTTATGAGATATGGATGAAAAAAAGTGATAGTTCATCTTACAGTACTATCTTTGATTCAGTAAAAGAAAATAAAGTTTACTATGAAAATATTCATTTAACCTATAATGATTTAGTTGCTCTTAGAACATCGCCTATAATTCAAGGTACAAATGGACTTCTTTCACTATCATTTATAGCTTCTCTTATAATAACTACATTAGGATTTTTAATTTACTGGATACTCTCTATAAAAGAGAGAACATTGGACTTTGGAATACTTCGTGCAATGGGACTTACACTAAAGAAAGTTATAACCGTTCTTATAAACGAACAAATTTTTATATCTGGTGCTGCTATGGTAATGGGACTTGCCATTGGAGGATTTGCGTCAAACATATTTATACCTATGCTTAATTTGTCAACAAATCCTAATGAAAAAATAATATTACCTTTTAAAGCTGTCTCTTATATATCAGGATACATTAATTTGGCAATATTTATGATTATAATGCTTTCTATAAGTCTTTTAGTTCTTATAAATATAGTTAAAAAACTAGATTTAAATCAAGCCTTAAAGTTAGGAGATGATTAGTGTGTGTGAATTGATTAAAACAACAGATCTTTGTATGGATTTTAAAATTGGTGATGAAACTTTATCTGTTTTGAAGAATATATCCCTCTCTATAAACAGGAACAAATTCACCATACTTAAAGGTCGTTCAGGTTCTGGTAAGACTACACTTATAAACCTATTAGGTGCTATGAGTATGCCAACTAGCGGCAGTATAATGTTTGACGGAAAAGATATCACTACACTCTCTCCTTCTGAACAAGATGAACTTAGACGAACTCAAATAGGATTTGTATTTCAATCTGGCGCACTTCTTTCTAATATGACACTATATGAAAATGTTGAATTTGCTCTTAGAGTATCAAGACCTGAAATAAAGGATAGAAAAGAAAGAGTCAATGAATGTTTAAAGCTTGTAGGGCTTTTAAAAAGATCTTCCCACTTTCCTCAAGAACTTTCAGGCGGAGAAGTCCAAAGGGCTGCAATTGCTAGAGCCTTATGTCCTAAACCTAAAATTATCTTTGCAGACGAACCTACTTCCGCTTTGGACACTCTAACGGCGCTTCAAGTGGTAAAATTATTTAAAGATCTGATAAAAGATCAGGATATCACAATAGTTATGACCACTCATGACCCCAACATGTTGGAAATAGCAGATAATGTATTTACTTTAGAGGATGGTGAAATAGTTCATGAGTAATATAATAGAATGTGAAAACCTGATAAAAATTTATAAAACTGCTGATTTAGAAGTTGTAGCTTTACAAGGCTTAGATCTCATTGTTGAAGAGGGAGAACTTACTGCTATCATAGGAAATAGTGGTAGTGGAAAGTCTACCCTTTTAAATATGATAGGTTGCCTTGATACCCCATCTGCTGGAAAGCTATTTGTAGATGGTAAAGATTTATTTAAGCTTACAAAAAAAGAAATAGAAATTTATAAAAGAGAAACTGTTGGTTTCGTGTGGCAAAACAATGCGAGAAATCTAATTCCTTATTTAACAGCTGCTGAAAATATAGAGCTTGCTTTATCCATAGGCGGAAAATCTAAAGATATGAGAAATGAAGCATTAAAGTATTTAGATATGACAGGTATCGTTCATAGAAAAAACAGTAAACTAAGCCAGCTTTCTGGCGGTGAACAACAAAGAGTTGCTATTGCTATAGCTCTCTGCAACAATCCAAAGCTACTTCTTGCAGATGAACCTACAGGCTCTGTTGATTCTAAAACTGCATCTATGATACTGGATTTATTTAGGGAACTTAACAGCACATTAGGACTCACAATTCTAATAGTAACTCATGACAGACAGCTATCAGCCAAAGTTCAAAGAGTTGTAGCTATCCGAGATGGTAAAACTTCTTCAGAGTTTATAAGAAAAGATAGTTATGCACAAGAGCTTCAGTCTATATCTCAAGGTCTTACCTTAGAAGGAAACGAAGAAACTCATGAAGAACTCATGATTCTCGATAGAGCAGGAAGATTTCAAATACCACATGAATATTTGGATTCTCTTAAAATTAAAGGCAATAAAATAAAAGTAGAATTAGATGGTGGAAAAATAGTAATAACTAATCCACAACAAATAGAAAAAGTTATCCACACTGAGGATAACTAAATTAAAAACTGATTACCCTTCATGGTTAATCAGTTTTTTTGTATTATTCTGTCCTACGATAGATTATTGACATTTATTTGAAGCAAATTTATAATTAAATCATATAGAATAATTAACATAAATAGAGGCGCAAATAAAGTGGTAGCATATATTAAAACCCGGGATGAACCCCTTAGGATATAAGCGAATTCTTTATTTGCCGAAAGAATTTATAGGTTCATCTATAAATTCTTGGGATTAAGGTACAACATCCTTACTCCTGCCATGAAAATATGGAGCGCTATTTATGTAATGAAAAGAAGGTTTTTCATTGCATAGGTAGTCTATAATTTTTAAGCATCTATGCACTGAAACCTCAGTGCTTTTTTATTTGCTTAAAATCAATTCTTACTCTAAATTCATTTCACAAATATCTATTAACTATCTAAAGATTTAATTTTCTTCAATTTACCAAAGACTTAAAAATTTAAGATTTAAAATCAAAGGAGGTTTTAATGTGAAATCCTTAATAAGATTAAGGATGAGCAGCCATGATGCTCATTATGGCGGTAACTTAGTAGATGGAGCCAGAATTCTTCAGCTTTTTGGTGATGTTGCTACTGAGCTTCTTATCATGAATGATGGTGATGAAGGTCTTTTCAGAGCTTATGATAATGTAGAATTTCTAGCTCCTGTTTATGCTGGTGACTACATTGAAGCTACAGGAGAAATTATAAGCTTTGGAACTACCTCAAGGAAAATGATGTTTGAAGCCAAAAAAATTATAGTTCCACGCCCTGATGTAAACGATTCTGCATGTGATATTTTAAAAGAACCTATAGTTGTATGCAGGGCTTCTGGTACTTGTGTAGTTCCAAAAGAAAAGCAAAGAAAAAATCAGGAGGTTGACTGTAATGGAAAAGCTAATTGTAACTGCTGCCATATGTGGCGCAGAGGTTATGAAGGAAAATAACCCTAATGTACCTTATACAGTAAAAGAAATAGCTGATGAAGCTGAGGCATGTTATAAAGCTGGAGCCTCCATAATCCACCTTCATGTAAGAAATGATGATGGTACTCCAACTCAATCAAAAGATAGATTTAAACTATGTATAGATGCTATAACATCTCGATGCCCAGATATAATAATTCAGCCTTCTACAGGTGGTGCTGTAGGTATGTCAAATGAGGAAAGATTACAGCCAATATATTTGAATCCAGAAATGGCTACCTTAGATTGTGGTACTTGTAATTTTGGTGGAGATGATATTTTCGTAAATACTGAAAATACAATAAAAGAATTTGCTGAAAAGATGTCATTATTAAATATCAAGCCTGAAATTGAAGTGTTTGATAAAGGAATGATTGATATGGCCTTAAGATTAAATAAAAAAGGTTATATCAAGTCTCCTATGCATTTTAATTTTGTTATGGGAGTAAATGGAGGTATATCAGCTGATCTAAGAAGTCTTTCATTTATGCGTGAAAGTATACCCTTTGGAAGTACATTTACCGTATCAGGTATAGGAAAAGCCCAATTCCCAATGGCTGCTATGTCTATAATATCTGGAGGACATGTAAGGGTGGGTTTTGAAGATAATGTTTATCTTTCAAAAGGAAAACTAGCTAAATCTAATAGTGAGCTTGTTGAAAAAGCTGTAGCTTTATCTTCTCTTTTAGGAAGAGAAATTGCATCCCCTGATGAAGCAAGAATTATGTTAGGTCTAAAATAATTATAAATTTTATGGAGGTTTTATTATGACTAAAGGATGTAAATATGGAACTCATAGAGTTATTGAACCAAAAGGAGTTTTAACTCAAGCTGCTTATAAAATAGACAACAATATGGATATATATTCAAATGAAATACTCGTAGATGTTCAAGCTCTAAATATAGACTCAGCTTCTTTCACTCAAATAGAAAAAGAAGCTGAAGGGGATTCTTATAAGATTGCTGAAAAAATCATGTCAATAGTGAATGAAAGAGGTAAGATGCAAAACCCTGTTACAGGTTCTGGCGGAATGTTTATAGGAACTGTTTCTAAAATCGGCGAAGATCTTAAAGATATAGATTTAAAAGTTGGCGATAGAATAGCTTCTTTAGTTTCTCTATCTCTTACTCCTTTAAAGATAGAAAAGATTTTAAACATAAAAAAAGATATTGATAGAGTTGAGGTTAAAGCACAAGCTATATTATTTGAAAGTGCCATATATGCTAAGCTCCCTTCAGATATGTCTGAAAATCTAGCTCTTGCAGCTCTTGACGTTGCAGGTGCCCCAGCTCAGACAGCAAAACTTGTTCGTCCAGGTCAAAGTGTTTTGATTCTAGGTGCTGCCGGAAAATCTGGAATGTTATGCTGCTATGAAGCTATGAAGCGAGTTGGTCCAACAGGTAAAGTTATAGCTATGGTAAGAAAAGATTCTCAAGCTAAGGAATTAAAAGATTGGAAATTGTGTCACGAAACAATAATAAGTGATGCGACAGTTCCTATGGATGTATTGAATAAAACTTTAGCTGCTAATGGAGGAAAGGAAGTTGATATTTCAATAAGCTGTGTAAACATCCCAAATACTGAAATGTCCTGCATACTTCCTGTAAAAGATGAAGGTATAGTTTATTTCTTCTCAATGGCAACAAGCTTTACTAAGGCAGCTCTTGGAGCTGAAGGTATCGGCAAAGATGTAACTATGATAGTTGGAAATGGCTACACTAAAGACCATGCAGCTATTACACTTGAAGAATTGAGAGAAAGCGAAACCCTAAGAAATATATTCCAAAATAGATATATATAATTAATATAGGGGGTAATTATGAAAGTTTATAGGCGTTATGATCTTTTTAAAGATGTTCCTGATAAACAATGGAATGATTGGCAATGGCAGCTTAAAAATAGAATCACAACCTTAGAAAAACTGAAGAAGTACCTTCCTCTTACTATAGAAGAGGAAGAAGGTGTAAGACAATGTCTTGGGACACTTCGTATGGCTATAACTCCATACTACCTAAGTCTTATCGATCCTAAAGACCCTTTTGATCCAATCAGAAAGCAAGCAATTCCAACTATATTAGAACTTCACAAATCCTCTTCAGATTTAGAGGACCCTCTTCATGAGGATTCAGATTCTCCTGTAGCTGGTCTTACGCATAGATATCCTGACAGGGTTCTTCTTTTGATAACTGATAAATGTTCTATGTATTGCAGACATTGTACTAGGAGAAGATTTGCCGGCCATCACGATAAAGCCCTCACTCTCAATCAAATAGATAAAGCTATTGAATATATAGCTGCCACTCCGCAGATAAGAGATGTCCTTTTATCGGGAGGAGATGCTCTTTTAGTTTCAGATGAAACTCTTGAGTATATAATAAAAAAATTACGAGAAATACCTCATGTAGAGATAATACGTATTGGAAGTCGTATCCCCGTTGTAATGCCTCAAAGAATCACTGATGACTTAGTAAATATGCTAAAAAAGTATCATCCTATATGGGTTAATGTTCACTTTAATCATCCAAATGAAATAACTCTAGAATCAGCTGCTGCTTGTGCAAAACTAGCTGATGCAGGTATCCCTTTAGGAAATCAATCAGTTCTCCTTCGAGGTGTAAATGACTGTGTACATGTTATGAGAACTCTAGTCCATGAATTAGTAAAAATAAGAGTAAGACCTTACTACATCTATCAATGTGATTTGTCTTTTGGTCTTGAACATTTCAGAACTCCTGTATCTAAAGGTATCGAGATTATAGAGGGGTTACGGGGACATACCTCTGGTTTCTGTGTGCCTACTTTTGTAGTAGATGGCCCCCATGGAGGCGGCAAAATACCTGTTATGCCTAACTATGTAATTTCTCAAGGTACTAACAAAGTTATACTAAGAAATTTTGAAGGAGTAATAACTACTTACACTGAGCCAAAAGACTATTCCTCTAACTGTCAATGTGAAATATGCAATGGAGAGAGGCCTTTCAAGTATACAGGAGTATCTGGGTTACATGAAGGACTTTCAATATCCATAGAGCCAAAAGATTTGTTGCGAAGGAAGCGAAATAGAAAATAGCTTTTCTTCAAAGGGAAATACTATATGTGTTTCCCTTGATAACTTTTAATGGAGGTTTAACTATGAGAAGCGATACATCTATAATAGATATAACAAAAGAGTCACCTATAATCTCTATAATAGGAATGGATAAAAATGCTGGAAAAACTACAGTTTTAAATTATCTGATTTCTAATATTTCTTCTAATGATTATTCCATAGGTATAACTTCTATAGGACGAGATGGTGAAGATGTTGATGCAGTGACTTTCACACCTAAGCCTAGAATTTATATAAAAAAAGGCACATTTATAGCAACGGCTAAAGACTGCTTAAAAAACAGCGATATTACCAGGGAAATTTTTAATACTACTGACATACATACTTCCATGGGAGAAGTAATAATAGTGAAAGCTTTAGGTGATGGTTATATTGACCTTGCAGGCCCTTCTCTAAATTCTCAAATGGAACATGTATGCGAAATTCTAAAAGATTGTGGATGCAAAAAAATCTTTGTAGATGGAGCAATTAATAGAAAATCTTTTATAGGACGAAATATAAATCAAGGTGCTATCCTTGCAACTGGTGCTTCATTAAATAGAAATATAGATAAGGTTGTCAGCGATACTTCTCATGCTGTATCTATGCTTATGCTGCCATCATTTGATAATACTTTTATTACAGAAAGATGTCTTAATAGTTCAATAGATGAGCGTTGCATTCTTAGAAATAACAGAGGAAGCTTAAAAATTATTAACAGCCTTACCTCCTTAAATATTTCAAAAGAAATATCGGATTCTATTGATGATTCCATCACTGATATTTTTATAAAAGGAGCATTAACTGCAAATTTATTTAAAACTTTACTGCAAAATCCTTCAAAATTAAAAAATAAAAACTTTATTGCTGAAGATGGGACAAAAATTTTAATAGATAAAAATACATATGAAAATTTACTCTTTCTTAATTGTACTTTAAAGGTTTTAAACCCCATAAATATTTTATGTATCACCTCAAATCCTACTTCTCCTTATGGGTACGATTTTTCTCCTGAAGAACTTTTATATAAGCTTAGACATAGCATATGCCTACCAGTTTTTGATGTTGTTCATGATATATAGGAGGTTTTAATTATGAATAAGTTTCTAAATAAACATAGCCGAAGTCAAATAGGTTTAAACTTTGTACTGAATGAACTTCAGCTTCTTACCCCATTTGGTAAGGATATACTAAAAAAGATACAGCCTTATGACCGCTTTGAAAAAGATATGCTGGAAAGAGAGCTATTAAATCTGGAAAAGCTAAAGGCCGGGTATAATGACTTTAATTTTTTGTACAAAAACATAGAGTTAACTCTTAGTAAATTTAAAAATATCCGAAATTCTATTGCAAGATGTGAAAGCAATGAAACTTTGGATGATATAGAATTATACGAAATCAAACTATTTGCTCAATATCTAGAAGAACTTTGTAGAGATTTTTCCATACTGAATTCTGAACTACATTTAAGCGAGATTTCTTTTATCCCGTTAAAAGAAGTAATATCTCTACTTGATCCTGATGAGTCTAATCTTCCTACTTTCTATATATATGACAGTTATTCTAATAAACTCAAAGAAATCAGAGATTTAAAACGCAAGATAGAAAAAGAAATATTTAATGCCAAAGACCTCAAGGTTATTAATTTATTAAAAAATAATAGGCGTCAATGTGTTTTAGAAGAAAGAGAGATTGAATCATCAATTCGTGAAGATTTATCTGAAAAGCTAAGAGAATTTGCAGATACCTTTTTCATAAACATAAAGTCTATAGGTCAATTAGATTTTCTTATAGCGAAAGCAAAGCTAGCCATAAAATATAATTCTGTAAGACCATCAATATCAAAAGACTTTTCCATAGTTATAAGAGATGCTATAAATCCCGAAGTTATGTCCATACTATCAGAACAAAATAAAAATTTCACCCCTATAAGCATCAATCTTAATAAAGGTTCAACAATTCTTACCGGTGCTAATATGGGAGGTAAAAGTGTCTCTCTTAAAACTATAATACTAAATATACTTTTAGCTAACATGGGCTTCTTTGTTTTCTGCAACGAATGCACTACACCTGTTTTAGATTTTATATGCTTTATATCTGATGACATGCAATCAATATCTAAAGGCCTTTCAACATTTGGTGCAGAAATTATAGAGCTAAAAGACATATTAAAATACGAAGAAACTCACCATGGGCTTATAGTCTTAGATGAATTCGCAAGGGGCACAAATCCTAAAGAAGGTTTATATCTTGTAAAATCTCTGTGTAACTATTTAAATAATAAAGACTCCATTTCTTTAATTTCAACTCATTATGATAATATTGCTGATGATACAATGGTTCATTATGAAGTCATAGGTCTTAAAAATGCTGACTTCTCAAAAATAAATTTATCTCTTCAAGGAAATAACATTAATTCTATAGATGTAATTCAAGAAAATATGGATTATAGGCTGGAGAAACTTACTAATAGATCTGATGTTCCCAGAGATGCTTTAAATATCGCTAGAGTTCTAGGTTTAAATAAAGAAATTCTTCATATAGCTGAAAAGTATTATAAGGAGGTTAATGATGAAAAGTAAACTTAATTTAGATTCTAACATCGTTGATGAAGCTAGAAATCATGCTAGAAATATAGCAAAAGACGTCCAAGGTTTTATTGATAAAAATACTACCGTAACTGTTGAAAGGACAATTTGCCGTCTTCTATCTATTGATGGAGTAAATGAAGTTGGAGTTCCCCTTCCAAATGTTGTTGTTGACAATATAAAAGAAGGAAATGGACTTTCAATAGGTGCAGCTTACTATATAGGAAATGCAATGCTTGAAACCGGACTTTCACCTCAAAGAATATCCGAAGAGGTTTCAAAAGGAACAATTAACTTAACTTCAATAAAAGAAAGAGATGAGTTTGAAGTAAGGCTTGCACTTCAGCCAATAATAAATGAAACATTAGATAATATTAAAACTCAAAGAAAGCGGAGAGAAGATTTTTTATCTGAATTTGGAGATAAAGAAGGTCCCCTTATTTATGTAATAGTAGCAACTGGTAATATATATGAAGATATAACTCAAGCTGTTGCTGCAGCTAAACAGGGTGCTGATGTTATAGCAGTAATAAGAACCACAGGTCAAAGTCTTTTAGACTATGTTCCTTATGGAGCTACCACCGAAGGCTTTGGTGGAACTTTTGCCACTCAGGAAAACTTTAAGCTTATGAGAAAAGCTTTGGACGATATAGGGGTAGAGCTTCACCGCTATATAAGACTCTGCAACTACTGTTCAGGATTATGTATGCCTGAAATAGCTGCTATGGGAGCTTTGGAAGGCTTAGATATTATGCTGAATGATGCACTTTATGGAATATTATTTAGAGATATTAATATGAAAAGAACTATAATAGATCAATTCTTCTCAAGAGTTATAAATGGCTTTGCTGGTGTAATCATAAATACAGGTGAGGATAATTACCTTACTACAGCTGATGCTATCGAGGAAGCTCATACAGTACTCGCCTCTCAATTAATGAATGAACAATTTGCACTTTTAGCTGGACTTCCAGAAAAGCAGCAGGGCTTAGGTCACGCTTTTGAAATAGATCCAGAAGTTAAAAATGGCTTCCTGTTTGAACTCGCTCAAGCTGAAATGGCTCGTGAAATCTTCCCTAATGCTCCATTAAAATATATGCCTCCAACAAAATTCATGACAGGCAATATATTTAGAGGTCATGTTCAAGACACCTTATTTAATATAGTCACCGTACTAACAAATCAAAGAATTCATTTGCTTGGTATGCTTACTGAAGCTATCCATACTCCATTTATGTCAGATAGATTTCTTTCTATAGAAAATGCGAAATATATCCAAAATACTATGGCTGACTTAAGTGATGAGATTGTATTTAAGCCAGATGGAATCATGGCAAATCGTGCTGATGAAGTCTTAAAGAAAGCGTGTAGATTGCTAGAAGAAATAGAGCATGCGGGGTTATTCGAAACTTTAGAGAGAGGAACTTTTGCTGGTATAAAACGTCCTATAAACGGCGGAAAAGGCTTAATTGGTGTTGTAGAAAAAGCTGATAAATATTTCAATCCATTTATAGAATTGATGCTTGGAGGTGAAAAATAATGGGAAGTGGACTATATTCAACAGACAAAAAAGATTTTGATAAGACCTTAGACTTAAAAAATCTTAAACCCTACGGAGATACTATGAATGATGGTAAGATTCAATTAAGTTTCGCTCTCCCTATTCCTGATGATGATAAAGGCATAGAAGCGGCTAAACAAATTGCAAAATCAATGAACCTAAATGAAGCTTCAGTAGTTTATCACGAAAAGCTAGATAAAAATTTCACCTTTTACGTAGTTTATGGAAGTCTTTTAAATTCAATAGATTATTCTTCTATAAAAGTCTCTTCTGTTGACGTAACTACTATGTCAATGGATGAAGTAAATGATTATATAAAAGATAATATAGGCAGGAAACTCATTGTTATAGGTGCAAGTACTGGTACTGATGCACACACCGTAGGCATAGATGCAATAATGAATATGAAAGGCTTTGCAGGCCATTATGGATTAGAGCGATATGAAATGATAGAGACTTATAACTTAGGTAGTCAGGTTCCAAATGAAGAATTTATTGCAAAAGCAGTAGAGCTAAATGCTGATGTTCTCCTAGTCTCTCAGACAGTTACTCAAAAAAATATTCATATTCAAAACCTTACAGAACTAATAGAACTTTTAGAGGCTGAGGGCCTTAGAGATAGATTTGTTCTAATTTGTGGCGGTCCTAGAATTACTCATGAATTAGCAAAAGAACTAGGATTTGATGCAGGGTTTGGGCCTGGGAAATACGCTGATGACGTAGCTTCCTTTGCCGTAACCGAAATGGTTAATCGTAAACTGGTATAGTAAATTTCAACAAAATAAAAGTCATGAATCTTTTTTATTTAAGATCATGACTTTCATTTTATTCTCTATCTATTGAAAAGATAGCAATTATAAATGAAATAACAAGAATTGCTAAATCTGTTGCCGATACACTTTTCATAAAATAATCAACTATAGCCATAACAATACATGTCCCCATTGTATCTAAAACTACAAATAAAATTTTTCCTGTATTTTTATTAAGTTGTCCTATTGATATTAGCACTTTAGAAAAAACTCGAAGAATAATATCAACTGGAAAACCAACAATTGTAACGACTATAAAATATAAAATAATACTGCCAATAGAATTATATTTAAACCCAAATAACTTCATTATTGCTCCACCAAAAATAGCTATGACGGAAATAATTGCAGTAATTATAATCGCTGCTAATCCAAATCCAAATATAGGTTCAATAATCTTTTTAAACTTTTCTTTCATATAATCTCCCTAAAACACATAGGTGTAAAGTTTTAAATCACATTATATTTTACTATAAATATTTTTCAATACTATCTATCACGCTTTTGCCTTCTTTAAAATCCTCAAAGAATTCTTCCCTATTTTTATGGGGCATAGCTGACTTTAATAAGCATAAGTTATTAGCTGCAGCATGTTCATAGGTTGTTTCAACTACATCCATTTTATCAGCTAGCTTTAAAAAAACTCTCCTACCCTTTTTTGTGTTTATTATTACAAGAGAAACACCTTTGTCATCATTGATCTCTGGGAATTTAGTAGCTACTCCCCAGTAATCTCCAATTATTATATCGCTTGTGCTTTTAATTCCTCTATAATCACAGTTCATACAAGAGGGTCTATTAAATAATCTACTCAGAAATCCTTTTATATAAAGATCTTCAGTTCTTCCTTTGCGATTTATTGTCTTTTCTGTAGTTTCTATTATAAAGTTATAATCCCTCCAGCTTTCATCCTTATTTCTAAAGGAAATCGACTTTATACTTCCCCCTCCATTTGCAGCCAAAGTTTCTTCCATATATCTTCTAAACACCGCTGGACTTGGAACTCCGTAGCATATAAGTTCTACAGCTATTAAGTTATCATAGGATTTCAGCAAAAATGATTTTAGTCCCGCTATCTGACATGGCGTACCTGTGAATAAAACAAGCCTTTCCTTTTCCAATTCTTCTTTAGCCTGTGCAAAAGTTTCTCCAATATTGCTTTGAACATATTTTGACCCTCTAAGCTTGTGCAAGTCTTTTTTATCATTTATCATCATATGTTGTACTTCGCATGAATCATTTAAAGCCGCGCCAAACACAACTCCACTCTTATCTAACACGTAATCTGCAAGTATCGAAAACATACCTCCAGAAGCACTTTTCATCTTCACATCAAAGTCTTTATTTATACACCCATATACTTTTTGCTTATCTTTTATTGTTTTGCTTTTTCCCATAGGACATATGCTGGCACATAATCCACAACTATTGCATCTATTTTTGTCCACATGTGGATATAAAAATCCCTCTTCATCAGACATCATCTCTATTGCAGCCTGTGGACAAATATTTTTACAAGCACTACATCCTGTACAAGGGTTAACTACCATTTTCTATTCCCCCTAAAAAATCAAGTTTTTGTATAAATTAAAATTGTCTATCGTGCATTTACTTTTAGTCCTTGAACCCTCATAACATGTTTTGAAAATATTCCATGTACTACAACAACTCTATCGAGTTCATTTACACAGCAATAAGGTTCATAAATAGTAAATTTCATTTCTCTCTCGTTTTCATAATCTGTTACATAAACTATATAGCAGATTCTTGAGCTTTTTCCCTGGGTAGTTTGCGTAACTCCAGTACATATCCCTGTCATTGAAGTCTGTAGACCTAAAATCGCTTCTATTATAGACAAAAGATCTGGAATTACAAAAACAGAAAATATCAAAGAAATCAAACTAAATGGTGGTCTTAATAGTAAGGCTACCCATAAAAAATCAAATAATATTCTGAAAGGCTCTATCCATCTTTCAGCAAAGGGTACATGTTCATGAGGGCTAAACCAAATCTTAAACCTCCAAAGTATATTACTTTCCTTATCATCATGATTAGGCTGTTCCCAATTTTTCTTCCAATCAAGCTGTCTCTTTTCTTGCATTTTGAGCATATAAATATTTTTAGTCATCAAGATGATTAAGAGATATAATACTTCCATAATAAAAGCTGCAATTATAGCATCCCTATCTTTTAAAAACATTAAAGCTATTACTATATAAGCTATGAATATAATATTAGGTATATTTAAAAATCTAACCTTCTCTTCTGCTTCTGCTCTGATTTCATCAATTTTAACTTTTTTTCTTCCTGCTAATGATGCTATAGTAATAAAAAGCAATGGCATAAACGTAAAAGCATTTACAGATTTCATTGTAATTCCTTCTGGTATATTTATATACCTTCCACTAATCACAGGAATTATATATACTAATAAATTCATTATTATTTGAAATATAAGTGCTGCTATTCCAATAGCCCTTACACCTTCAAACTGTCTTCTCTCTCCTATCATACGCTTGTCCTCCAGTATTTATTGATATTTTAATTATATCATCTTATCTCTCTCAGTTTTCTTATAATTTCATTATATTGAGTATCTAAATTCTCAATATCTTTAAGATTTCCTTTAGCAGTTTCGATAGATATAAGTGATATTACCTCACTTAATTTATTTTCAAGAATAATCCTATCATCTATATTCACTTCTTGGGTCTTAGGATTATCTTTAAACTGTAAATATTCATCATAAGTTCTGTTAAACTCAATGAGCTTTTCATTCTCTATGATTAAAAATCCATCACATATATTCGAAAGGAATCTTCTATCATGAGAAACTATAAGAATGGTTATCTGAAGATTTTTTAATGTATCTTCAAGTTCTTCCATAGCATATATATCTAAATAATTAGTAGGCTCATCAAGTATCAGTACGTTAAAATCTGAAGTAAATATTTTGCATAGGGATGCCTTTACCTTTTCACCTCCGCTTAAAACTGCTGCCTTCTTTTTGAAATCCTCTCTCGAAAATCCCATTCTAACTAGTGATATTCCAACCAATGTTTCATCATATATACTAGTGTCCATTATATTTTGAATTAGAGTTCTATCTTCATTTAATATAGTGAGGTCTTGAGCAAAGTAACCAATCTTTATAGCCTTTGACAATATTATTTCTCCACATTTTATATTTCCATTTTCCGTATCTAATACAGCCTTTATAAGAGAAGTTTTGCCGCATCCATTTTCTCCTATGAAGCCTATTATTTTGTTCTTTTTTATAGAAAAGGAACTATCCTTAATTAGATTCTTCTTATCATATCCAATGGTAATGTCTTTCCCTTGTATTACCTTCTTACTGTGGATTGGTGTTCTTAGATCAACATCAAAAACAGGTCTTTGGTTTTTCCTTTACCTCAAGCCTATTAAGTCTTGATTTTACCGCTTTAGCCTTAGTATCTAAATTCTTTTTAGCTTTTTGATCTCCCATTTTACATAACCTTGCTTCAGAGTTACCAAATCTTCTTGGAGCTTTTCTCACTACTTTACTCTTTTCATTTGTATCAATTATGATTTCATTTAATCTCTTTTTCTCAGATACATATTGCTCATATTCAAAAGTTTTTCTTTTAAAACTCTCTTCTTTTTGATGAATATATGCTGTAAAATTTCCTTCATATTCATTTATGGTTTTATCTTCAATTTCTATGATTCTTGTACATACTTTATCTAAGAATTCTCTATCGTGAGATATTAAAAGTATAGCTCCTCTAAATTTTCTAAATTCTTCCTCTAATATTTCAATTCCCTTTATATCTACGTTAGTGGTAGGCTCATCAGCTAATAAAAGTGGTTTATTTTTACTTAAAGCTTTGGATATTTTAAAACGAAGTTTTTCTCCTCCACTAAAAAAATCTCTGTATTCTTTATTTCCTCCAAGCTTAAAATACCTATTCATTTCATTATCTTTAAATTTTTCTTCTCCAAACTGTCGTATATAACTATAATCGCAATATATATTTACCTTTCCTTCATCTATATCTTCATTTCCTGTTATTACATTCATCAATGTAGTTTTACCACATCCATTGACCCCAACTATTCCAACTCTTTCTCCCTCATGTATTTTAAGCTCCTCTATATTAAATAAGAGTCTATCTCCAAAATATTTTTTCACATTCTCTAATTTTAATAAAAGCATAAAAAAACTCTCCTTTCATGAAGGAGAGAATATATTTCTTATCTTTTTATTGATTTTAATTATGTTTCAATTTTATTATACGCTCCACAATAATCCATGTAAACCTCAAATTACTAAGTATATAATTACTTTAAAAGCTTATACTATTAGCATAGGTGGTGGTTAAGTTGAACAACAATAAAAACATTCCAATAAGGAATATAGGCAACTTTACTAAAAATGCAGTAGAAAATTTTGAACAAAATATTGTGGACCAGACTGATTACTTAGAGAAAGTGGATAACAATCTCAAAGTAAATAAGAATACTGGGATACAGCATATGAAACAAAATAAACTATTCTAACACCTATAGGTAGGGATACTGAGACTGACTATGTTTGGTCAGTTCTCGGTATCTTTATTTTTTGAATAATTTAAGCTGTTAACATTATAGATTCCCCCAAACCTATAATGCTAACAGCTTTTTTCCATAACAGCCTTAATTATTTATTCCCTATATATTTTATCTGATAATTTAATTTATGCCCCAAGATAAGCGTTCTTTACACTTTCATCATTTAAAAGTTTCTCTGCTGAACCTTCCATTTCTATAGTACCATGTTGTATTACGTAAGCTCTATCTGCAACCTTTAGTGCCATAGTAGCATTTTGTTCTACTAAAAGTATCGTTGTTCCACTCTTGTTTATGTCTTCTATTATAGAAAAAATTTGCTTTACTATTAAAGGTGCAAGTCCCATAGATGGTTCATCAAGAAGCAATAGTCTTGGCTTTGAAATAAGTGCTCTTCCCATGGCAAGCATCTGCTGTTCTCCACCCGATAGAGTTCCTGACATCTGATTTCTACGCTCATATATTCTAGGAAAGATATCAAAGATTTTTTTATAATCCTTCTTTATTTGCTCCTTATCTTTTCTTGAATATGCCCCCATCTCAAGATTTTCCATTACAGACATCTTGCTAAAAACTCTTCTTCCCTCTGGTACGTGAGCTATTCCTAAAGAAACCAAGTTGTGTGGTTTCATCTTTGCTATATCATTTCCTTCAAATAATATTTCTCCGCTAGTAGGTTTAAGAACCCCTGATATAGCCTTTAAAGTTGTTGATTTTCCTGCTCCGTTTGCTCCGATTAGAGTAACAATTTCCCCTTGATTTACATTTATATTTATACCCTGAAGGGCATGTATAGCTCCATAATGTACATTTACATCTTTTAATTCTAACATTATTAGTCCTCCCCCCCAAGATATGCTTTTATAACTACAGGATTATTTTTTATCTCCTTTGGTGTACCACTTGCAATCATCTCGCCATGGTCTAGAACATAAATATTGTCACACACAGACATTACAAGAGACATATCATGCTCGATTAATATTATAGTTATATCAAGTTTATTTTTTATCCATTTAATTAGCTCTCTTAATTCATTTGTTTCATTTGGATTCATTCCTGCTGCTGGTTCATCTAGCAATATAAACTTTGGTTTTGATGCCAATGCCCTTGCTATCTCAAGCCTTCTCTGTTCTCCATAAGGAAGGTTCTTTGCTAGCTCATCCTTTTTGTCTAAAAGCCCAAATACATCTAAAAGTTCATGAACCGTATTGCATGCAGCTTTTTCTTGATTATAATAAGAAGGTAATCTAAGAATCGATGAAAGAACATCATATTTTATATTCTTATGAATCCCTATCTTTACATTTTCAGCTACAGTCATATCTCCAAAAAGCCTTATATTTTGAAATGTTCTCGAAACACCAAGCTTTGCTATATCAAAAGGTTTCATATTTTTTATAGATGTCTCCTTATTAAATTTATAAAAGACCTCACCTTCTGATGGATTATATATACCTGTTAATAGATTGAATAGAGTTGTCTTTCCAGCTCCATTTGGACCTATAAGTCCTACGATATCTCCATGTTCTATATCCATATTTACATTGCTTAAGGCCCTAACTCCTCCAAAATCTCTCGATAAATTATTAACCCTTAATGCTTGCATTCTTAGCTCCTCCTTTCTTAAATAATTTAAACTCATAATTTCCCATTATTCCTTGTGGTCTATAAACCATTATTATAAACAGTATTACTGAATAAATTACCATTCTCAATTCTGGTATTCCCTGCAATACTATTGATATGAAGGATATAGCTATAGCCCCTACTATTGAACCAGTTATGCTTCCCATACCACCAAAAACTACTATAACTAATATGTCTATAGATTTCATGAATCCAAAGGATTCTGGAGTTATAAAGCTTAAATATCCTCCATATAATGCTCCAGCAATACCTGCAAATAATGCACCTATAGCAAATGCTAGAACCTTATAAAAGGTTGTATTTATTCCCATAGCTTCTGCTGCAATTTCATCTTCACGTATTGCTATACAAGCTCTACCACTCTTGGACTTTATAAAATTACTTATTACTACAATTGTTAAAACTACCATCAAAAAAAGCCATGTCCAGTTTGTGTATAGAGGAATGTAATTAAATCCACTTGCCCCACCTACATATTCATTATTAAGAAGTAATGTTTTTATTATCTCTCCAAATCCTAATGTAGCTATTGCAAGATAATCGCCTTTTAGTCTAAGAGTAGGTATTCCTATAAATACCCCTGCTACCGCAGCCATAAATGCTGCTCCTATTATTCCAACTATAAAAGGCATTCCAAAATTTGAGGTAAGTATTGCTGATGTATATGCACCTACAGCCATAAACGCTGCATGACCTAAAGAAAACTGTCCTGTTATTCCTGTTATTAAGTTAAGGCTTACTGCAAGTATTATATTTATTGCAAGAGGAGCAATGTTCATAAATGTATAAGAATCAATAATTCCAGCAACAGTTAAACCTTGTCCAAGTGCATATATAGCTATTATAATGATTGACCATGTTATATTCTTTTTGTTAAATATGCTCATGCTACTCCTCCTATACTTTTTCTTTTACATTTTTGCCAAACAATCCATTTGGTTTTATAAGCAAAACTACTATTAAAATTGCAAAAGCGACGGCATCTTTGTATAGAGATCCACCATAGGCACTTACCATGGTTTCAGTCATTCCCAAGAAATATCCTCCAAACATAGCTCCTGGAATAACTCCTATACCTCCGATTACCGCCGCTACGAAAGCTTTCAGTCCTGGCATAACTCCCATTAATGGATTTATTGAGTTATAATAAACCCCAACCAGAACTCCTGCCGCACCTGCTAGAGCAGATCCTATAGCAAAAGTGAAGGATATAGTTTTATCTATACTGATTCCCATATATTGAGCGGCCTCGCTATCCATAGCAACAGCTCTCATAGCCTTACCCATTTTAGTTTTGTGTATTACATACTGCAGCACCACCATAAGTACCACTGTTATAACTACTATCCATATATCTATGGAACTTACCATGAACTTTCCACCAAATAGTTCTATTGTCTTATTATCTAAGACCTGAGGAAATGCTCTTGATTCAGGTTTTACAAAATACATTGTTCCATATTCTAAAAATAATGAAACACTTATAGCAGTTATCAGTGCTGCTATTCTAGAAGATTTTCTTATAGGCTTGTACGCCACTCTCTCTATGACCATTCCTATAATAGCGCAAGATACCATTGATATAAGCAGTGCTGATAAGAAGCTCATTTTTAAAATTGTTATAAGCCCAAATCCAATAAAGGCTCCCAGCATATACACATCTCCATGTGCAAAGTTTATAAGATTTATAATTCCGTAGACCATGGTGTATCCTAATGCAATAAGTGCATATATACTTCCAAGGGACAATCCATTGATTAATTGTTGAATAAGTTGTTCCAATGACTTCACTTCCTTTTTATAATGATTAAATACTGATTTGCATTAAATCTTAAAGTATATATGGCTGACCCATATATTTTTTAAAATTTAATATTGATAGGAAAACCCAAACCAGATATTCCTATCAATATTTCTAGAACTAAATCAATAACTATTGAGGATCTAATTTCTTTAAGAATGTTGTTTCTCCATTTTTCACTTCAAGTATTGTTATAGCTTTACGTGGTGTGTGGTTCTCATCCATTGAGAAATGCCCAGTTATTCCTTTAAAATCATTAGTTTCTGCAAGTGCAGTTTTTAACTTATCACTATTAACTTCCCCTGCTCTTTTCAAGGAATCTGTTAAGAAATATGCTAAATCATATCCTAAAGCTGCAAATGCATCAGCATCCTTATTGTATTTAGCTTTGTAAGCATCTTTAAATTTTACAACCTCTGGTGTATTGTCCATTGATGAATAGTGATTAGTATAAAATACATTGTTCAATGCATTAGCACCGGCTAGTTCTGAAAGCTTTGGTGAATCATATCCATCTCCACCTATGATTGGAGCAGTTATTCCTAATTCTCTAGCCTGCTTTATGATAAGTCCAACCTCTTCATAATATCCTGGAACATATATAACTTCTGCCCCAGAGGATTTTATATTAGTTAATACAGCTTTAAAGTCTGTTTGCTTTGCTGCATAAGCTTCTTCTGTAACTATCTTTCCACCCTTTGAAGTGAAAGTTTCCTTAAAACTTTTTGTAAGACCTTTGCTATAATCACTGCCGCTGTCCATTAAGACTGCTGCATTTTTCTTTCCTAAATCTCCTGATGCGAATTGTCCCATTATAACTCCTTGGAAAGAGTCACTAAAGCAAGTTTTGAAAACATAGTCTAAAACTTTTCCATTCTTGTCTAAAGTAGCGTCATCAGCTGTTGCAGATGCTGATAATAGAGGAACCTTGTTTGTAGTTGCTGCTACTGCTGCAGCCTTTGTGTTTCCTGATGTTGCAGGTCCTAATATTGCTACAACCTTATCCTTTGTTGCAAGCTTCGTAGCTAGGTTTGCTGATTCAGCATTTTCAGATTTGTTATCAACCTTTACTGTTTCGATTTGTTTTCCTAGTACTCCGCCATCTTTATTTATCTCTTCAAAAGCAAGCTCTATACCTGATACAATCCCTTGTCCATAAGTTGCTGCTGCTCCTGAAAGTTCATAGTTTAGCCCTACCTTCACTGTGTCTGAGTCCTTTCCTGCACCCTTGCTAGCCCCACATCCAGCAAAAACACTTGTCATCATTACTGCTGATAAAAATACTAATAATTTCTTTTTCATTTTTACATCTCCCCCAAATTTATTATTTTAATTAACAAAAAACCTCTATATGCGTTCTATAAACACATATAGAGGTGTAAATTAACACTGTACCACTCTACTTCGCTAAATCCTCACGGAATCAGTATCTCTAGGTTCTATCAAACCTTAGGCCTTTAACGTTGCCTTACGTCGTACCTTACTAACCATAAATAAAAATTTATAATTTTCATGTACTCAACTCGGAAGTGAGTTATTACACTATTATCTAACCAGGTTCTCAGCTCCCCCTGTTCTCTGTAGCTAAATTTCCAATAGCTTTTATCTTCGTCATAGTCGTTATTTATTATTTTTTTAATTGTTGTACAATTGCACGAATTGCTTGTTAATTACTATATCATGGTAAAAAAGAGCTTGTCAAACAATTATTTTTATTTTATAAATTATCATAATTTTCACCATGATTATTAGTGATATAATACAATTTATAACTTCAGATTCTAATCCATTTTTAATTAATACATAATATTTTCTTTTAAATATTGATATTTTAATAACATATATCAAATTTAATTAATAATATATCAATAGTTTAAATTTAAATTTTTAGCAACTCACTGATAACATTTTCAATAATTACGCTTTATCAAACTACAGTATCTGAATGTATTCCTGCATTTTTTATTTAAGCCCTTAAATATATCTTTAAAACAAAAGACATCTCCTTTTCGAATAGATATAAATACTCGGAGATTTTTTTAGCATTTATATCTATTATCAAAGTAAGATGCCTTTTTTACTGATAATTATTAATTTATTTTTCCCAGCCCTGAGATCTTCTTACTGCCTCATGCCATTTTAATAAAAGTTCCTTTTTCTTTTTTTCTTGTATAGATGGTGAAAACTTTCTAGACAAAGTCCATTTTGATTTTATTTCTTCCTTATTTTCAAATAATCCTATGGCAAGTCCAGCAAGACATGCTGCACCATAAGCTGTGGTTTCAATAATCTCTGGCCTTAAAACATCTACACCTAATATGTTTGATTGAAACTGCATTAGAAAATTATTAGCTGATGCTCCTCCATCCACTCTTAAAGATTTCAATGTTATTCCAGAATCCTCTTCCATCGCCTTTAATATATCGTAACTTTGATATGCAAGAGATTCTACTACCGCTCTTATAAAATGTTCTTTCTTTGCCCCTCTTGTAAGTCCTACTATAGTTCCTCTTGCATATGGGTCCCAATAAGGTGCTCCAAGTCCAACAAAAGCTGGTACCATATATACTCCATTTGTATCTTCCACTGCTAAGCAATATTCCTCTGTATCTGCTGCAGACTTTATCATTCTAAGTTCATCTCTAAGCCATTGTATAGCTGCTCCTGCTACAAATACGCTTCCTTCTAAAGCATATTCAACTTTTCCATCAGCTCCCCACGCTATTGTTGTAAGAAGACCATTTTTAGATACAACAGCCTTTTCTCCTGTATTCATAAGCATGAAACATCCCGTACCATAAGTATTTTTTGCTGTTCCTTCTTCATAACATGTTTGTCCAAACAATGCTGATTGTTGATCCCCTGCAACTCCAGCTATAGGTATTTCTCCTCCAAATAGAAGCTTATCACTAACTCCATAAATATTGCTTGATGGAAGCACTTCAGGCATCATTGATATAGGTATATCAAGCATTTCAAGAAGTTCCTCATCCCATTTTAAATCATATATGTTATATACCATAGTTCTAGCAGCATTAGAATAATCAGTTGCATGAACCTTACCTTTAGTCAGATTCCAAATAAGCCATGTATCAACTGTACCAAAGAGAAGATTACCTGCCTCTGCCTCTTCTCTTGCACCTTCTACATTATCTAAAATCCATTTTATTTTTGTCCCAGAAAAATAAGGATCTAATATTAATCCAGTTTTTCTCTTTACTATATTTTCAAAGCCTTTTTTCCTTAATTCATCACAGAAATTTGAAGTTCTTCTACACTGCCACACTATAGCATTGTAAACAGGTATTCCCGTTTTCTTATTCCATACAATAGTTGTTTCTCTCTGATTAGTTATTCCTATACCTGCTATATCCTCTGACTTCGCTCCAATCTTAGCCATAGCTTCTATTGCAACACTATATTCAGTTGACCATATCTCCATGGGATTGTGCTCTACCCATCCTGCATTAGGGTATATCTGAGTGAATTCTTTTTGTGACGTAGAGATTATAGCTCCGCTTTCACTAAATAATATGCATCTTGAACTAGTAGTCCCTTGGTCTAACGCCATAATGTATTTGCCCATAACTTCTCCTCCTATAAATCATTATATATTTATATATTAATGTAAACATTTGCTAACTTCAATATAATTATATATTGTTAATAAAATTTACAAACAAATAAGTAAAGGGTACGCTTTACTTAAATAATGCGTACCCTTTTTATTATCTTGACCTTCTATTCCTTTCTTTGGTTTCCTTACTTTTTAGCTCCGAAGATCTATCTCTATAACTTTCATGAAGCAGACTCTTTGCTTTATTTCCGTATGGCTCCATCATGTAATCTCTATACATAACTTTTACTTCACCGTTGTCATCACTGCATCTCATATGAGACCTCTCGTCAATATTATCTATAACACGTTTCCTAAGTTCAATATAATTTTCTACAACATCTTCTCCATTTTTATCATAAGTAGTTATATTTATGGCTTTTGTTCTGCATATATCTTGGCATAATGTACATCCTATACATTTATCAGGAGCAACCTCTGCACATTTATTAGCTTTTATCTGTATAGCATAACTAGGACACTTTTCAACACATGTTCCGCAGCTTATACAACTATTATTTTTTATAACCGCCTTCTTTATTGTCTTAGGAGATCCCCCTCCATTTATACACCCTCCTGGACATACCGTTACTTCCACAAAGTCGTATTCCTTCCATCCATCTTTACTTAAGAATCTTTCTACATCCTTTATTGTATTGATTATAGCTATTCTTATTTCCATACTTCCTATCTTTGCAATTCCATGAACACTATTATCCAATCCATTTATAGGCTGAAGCTTTGAGTAATCAACTTTTATCTCTTCCATATCATTGCTTACTTCCCTTAGAACAGCTCTTAAGTTTCCTCCTGAATAGCTGAATATAGTTCCAGATCCTGAATACTGTCCCATGTATTCATCAGATTTTTCTGATGCCATAGCATTTATATCTATAGAATTATCCCTCAAAAGCTGAGCATATTCTCTAACTGTAAGCACAGCATCTATATCTCTATATCCATCTCTCCCCATTTCCTCTTTTTCTGCTTCATATTTCTTTGAAGTACATGGCTCTATTGAAAGTATAAATATATTTTTAGGAAGTATCTTAAATGTATCTGCATAATAAGTCTTAATAGCTGTTCCCATCATCTGTTGAGGAGATTTTGATGTTGATAAATGCTCTATCATATCTGGTTTGAATAATTCAACCCACCTAACCCATGATGGACATGCAGATGTGAACATTGGAAGATTTTCTTCTATCTTCATTCTTTTTATCAACTCTTGAGCTTCCTCAATACTTGTCATATCTCCTCCAAAGTCACTATCAAAAACTCTTTGGAAACCAAGTTTACGTGCGGATGCTTGTACTTTACCTTCAACATCACTTCCTATTGGAAGATTGAATTCCTCTCCAAGCATAGCCTTAACAGCTGGAGAAGCTATTGCTATCATATACTTTCCATCTGCTATTGCTTCATTAACTTTCTTTATATCATTCCTTACCTCTATAGCATCTGTTGGGCATATTAATGTACACTGACCACAATATATACATCCACTTTCCTCAAAAGACGGCTTTTTAGTATCTATAGATCTCCTCATATCATTTACTGATCTCAAAACAGATATATTAGTTATACCAGTACATGCCATGCCACAAGCTGTACATCCTATGCATTTTCTCTTGTTCACATCTATAAATTTTTCTTCTACTGTTTGAGTTCTTTTTTTTGATTTTGCCATATGTTATCTCCTATCATATATAATATTCCTTATTATATAAATATTAACGATAACTTATATATGATACAAAAAATATAAAAAGAAATCGTAACATTAAAATTTATATCAAATGTTACGATTTCTTTTTTCAAACTATTCTTCTTCTATAAGTCTGTTGTTTATTTCATATTTGATTTTTTCTATGAAATCTTCAACTCCTATATTTCCTTCTTCGCCCTTATCTCTACTTCTTAAAGCTAAAGTTCCTTCATTTTGTTCCTTTTCTCCTATAACAGCAATATAAGGAACTCTTTCATTTCTAGCTTCTCTTATCTTGTATCCTATCTTTTCTGCCCTATCATCTAATTCAACTCTTATATCTTCTGCTTCAAGCTCTGCAACTACTTCCTTTGCATATTCCATAAACTTATCTGATATTGGAAGTACCTTAACTTGCACTGGAGCAATCCAAGATGGGAATTTTCCTGCAAAGTTTTCTGTTAATATTGCTATAAATCTCTCTAAGCTTCCAAGTATAGCTCTATGAATAACTATTGGCTTATGCTTTTCTCCATCCTTACCTATATAGCTAAGATCAAATCTTTGTGGCAATTGGAAGTCTAGCTGTATAGTTCCACACTGCCATGTTCTTCCTATGCTATCTTGAAGGTGAAAATCTATCTTTGGTCCATAGAAGGCTCCATCTCCTGGGTTTATCTTATATTTCATTCCCAATTCATCAAGGGCTGCTTGAAGTGACTCTTCAGCCATTCTCCAATCTTCTTCACTTCCCATAGAATTTTCTGGCTTAGTTGAAAGCTCTACATCATATTTAAATCCAAAAGTTGTATAAATCTCATTTACAAGCTTTATTACATCCTTAATTTCATCTTTAATCTGCTCTGGAAGCATGAATATGTGAGCATCGTCTTGAGTGAACGCTCTAACTCTCATAAGTCCATGAAGTGCTCCTGAAAGCTCATGTCTGTGAACTCTTCCCATCTCTGCAACTCTCATTGGAAGCTCCTTATAAGAATGAGTTTCTGACTTATATACAAGCATTCCTCCAGGACAGTTCATTGGCTTTATAGCATAATTTTCATCATCTATTTTCAAAGTGTACATATTGTCTCTATAGTGATCCCAGTGTCCTGAAGTTTCCCATAAACTTTGATTTAGTATGATTGGAGTCTCAATCTCAACGTAATTATACTTTTTATGAAGCTCTCTCCAATACTCTATTATCTTATTCTTTAATATCATTCCCTTTGGAAGGAAGAATGGGAATCCTGGACCCTCTTCCATTACAGTAAATAGCTTTAACTCTTTACCTATCTTTCTGTGATCTCTCTTCTTTGCTTCTTCTAATTTTTCTATATATTCATCTAAATCCTTTTTCTTAGGGAATGCTGTTCCATAAATTCTTTGAAGCATCTTATTGTCTGAATTTCCTCTCCAGTAAGCTCCTGCTATAGAAGTAAGCTTAAATGCTTTCACATAAGAAGTGTTTGGAACGTGAGGTCCTGCACATAAATCTACAAAATCTCCTTGTCTATAGAAAGATATAACTTCTCCCTCTGGAAGGTCTTCGATAAGCTCAACCTTATAAGGCTCATCTTTATCTTTCATGAATTTTATAGCCTCATCTCTTGGAAGCTCAAATCTTTCTATAGCTATTTTCTCTTTTACGATTTTCTCCATCTCTTTTTCTATTTTCTCTAAGTCCTCTGGAGTAAATGGAGTTTCTAAATCAAAATCATAATAAAATCCATTATCTATAGCTGGACCTATAGCAAGTTTTGCATTAGGATATAGTTTTTTTACAGCTTGTGCTAAAATATGTGAAGCTGTATGTCTTAAATCCCATCTTCCATCCTCGTCATCAAATGTTAATATTTCAAGCTCACAGTCTGTGTCTAATTTTTTCATTAAATCTATACTTTCACCATTTACTATTGCACCTAAAGCTTTCTTTGCTAGACCTTGGCTTATCTTTACTGCAACATCATATGCAGTACTTCCGCTCTCTACTTGAATCTTACTTCCATCTTTTAAAGTAATGTTTATCATATTTTTACCTCCCTTAAATATAACTATTTTTAGATAACAAAAAAACTCATCCCTACATGGGACGAGTTACTATCGCGGTTCCACCCAAATTATAGCATAAAATAAACATACTATCACTTGAAACCCTTAACGCAGGTCATTCGGAGATACTTACTTTGTTTCAGTATTCAGCTCGGAGGTGGTTTTCGGTAACACTTATCTAAGAAGTCTTTCATCCGATGAACTTCTCTCTCTGTAAAATAGTACTTTACTTACTCTTCCTCTTCATAGCTTCAATTTTCTAAAATTATACTCTTCCTTTTTCTATAAGTCAATATATTAAAAAAATTAAAATATTATCTTTTTAATTTTTTTATTCTTTTAGCTCCCTGTTCTCCAAGGTTTTCCCTTGGTAAATCATTACTATAATATCAAACTGTCAATAAATTACGAATTTTATTATTAATTTTCATATTGACAGTTTTTTTTAATGCATTTATAATAAAACACATAAAATTAAATACGTTTTTGATTCTTATCACGAGCGGTGGAGGGACTGGCCCTATGAAACCCGGCAACCAGCATTTTATGCTATGGTGCTAAATCCTGCAGTTAAACTGAAAGATAAGAGAGTGAACATGAGTGTTTATGCACCAGAGTTTATTCTCTGGTGCTTTTTTAATGCGAAATATGAGAGGTGTTTTTATGATAAAAATAAGTAATCTTTACAAAAGTTTTGAAGATATTGATGTACTAAAAGATATAACATTTTCTATAGAGGAAGGCTCTATAATTGGAATAATCGGTCATAGTGGCGCTGGAAAGTCTACTCTTTTGAGATGTATAAATGGCTTAGAAACCTTTGAAGTTGGTACTGTTACTGTTATGGAAAAAGATATAAAGTCTCTTAATTCAAAAGAAATACGTGATCTTCGTAAAAACCTGGGCATGATATTTCAAAACTTTAATCTTCTAAGCAGGAAAACAGTTTTTGATAATGTGGCACTTCCTCTTGAAACTTGGAAATATCCAAAATCTAAGATAAATGAAAGAGTTAATTATCTTCTAGAGGTAGTTGGAATTGCTGATAAAAAGGATGTAAAACCTAATTCATTAAGTGGTGGACAAAAACAAAGAGTAGCTATAGCAAGGGCTCTTGCTTTGGAACCAAAAATTCTTCTTTGTGATGAGGCCACATCTGCTCTAGATCCTAAAACCACAAAAGATATACTGGGCCTTTTAAAAAAAATAAATGAAACTTTCGGAATCACCATAGTTATGGTAACTCATCAAATGGAGGTTATAAAAGAAATCTGTGATAATGTAGTTCTTTTAGAACATGGAGAATCTTTATACTGCGGCAAAGTTGAAGATTTATTTCTCAAACCAAATGGCAATTTAAAAAAGTTCTTAGGTGATGAGGAAGATGTAACTCTAGATGGTATTAATATAAAGATTTTCTTCCCTAAGGATGTAAGCAAGACTTCAGTAATAACGTCTATGGCAAGAAAGCTCAATATAGATGTATCAATAGTTGGTGGAAAACTAGAAAAGTTTAAAGACAATATACTTGGAACCTTGACTATAAACGTATGTGAAAGTCATAAAGATGCTATATTTAAATACTTAGAAGAAAAAAATGTAAAGTGGGAGGTGTGTTAGTCAATGGAAGCATTATTAGATATATATTTTAAAATATTACAACCAGCTCTAATAGAAACATTATCAATGGTTATTCAGTCAACAATTTATTCAATACTTTTAGGATTTATTCCAGCAATCATACTTGTTGTTACGAGTCCAAATGGTTTAAAACCTCAAAGGACTATTTACAGAATTCTTGATTTTATAGTAAATGTACTTCGTTCATTTCCATTTCTAATATTAATGATATGCTTAATCCCAATTACTAGAAGAATTGTTGGTACAAGCATTGGTACAGCCGCAGCAATAGTACCTCTTAGTATAGGTGCTGCTCCTTTCGCCGCAAGAGTTATTGAAAGTTCTCTTATGGAAGTAGATAGGGGAGTTATTGAAGCTGCAAAGTCTTTCGGTGCAAGTAACATTCAGATAATCTTTAAAGTAATGCTTAAAGAAGCACTGCCTTCAATAGTTCAAGGAATCACTCTAACTCTAATCAGTATAGTTGGATATTCCGCTATGGCAGGTACCATAGGCGGTGGCGGTCTTGGAAATGTAGCTATGAAATATGGTTACCATAGATATGAAACGCAAACAATGATTTATACCGTTATATTATTAATAATTCTTGTGCAATTTTTCCAAACTATTGGAAATCTAGTATATAAAGCATTAGCAAAATAAATTTTAAGGGGGACTAATAAATGAAAAAAATATTATCACTAGTTTTAGCAGCAGCATTATCATTTTCAGTAGTAGGCTGCGGAACTAAATCTGTTGAAGACAATAAAAATGATAAAACCATAAAGGTAGGGGCATCTCCTATTCCTCACAAGGAGATCTTAGAGCATATAGCTCCTGCATTAGAAAAAGAAGGTTATAAGCTAGAAATAGTTGAATTTGACGATTATCAGCTTCCAAATGCTGCTTTATCAAGTAAAGAACTTGATGCAAATTTCTTTCAGCACGTACCATTTTTAGAAGGGCAAAATTCTGAAAAGAAATATGATTTAACTTACACAGCTAAAATTCATATCGAGCCTTTAGGTTTTTACTCAAAGCAAATAACTGATTTAAAAGCTTTAAAAGATGGTTCTACCATTGCAGTTCCTAACGATCCAACAAATGAAGCTAGAGCTTTAAGACTTCTTGAAAAGAATGGACTTATAAAAGTTAAAGATGGTGACTTAGTTACAGTAGATGATATAACTGATAATCCTAAAAACCTTAAAATAACAGAAGTAGAAGCTGCTCAACTTCCTAGAATACTTGTTGATGTTCAAGGTGCGGTTATAAATACTAACTATGCACTATCTGCAGACTTAATACCAACAAAAGATGCCTTATTTATTGAGGGAAGTGACTCTCCTTATGCTAATATCCTAGCTGTTAGACAAGACAATAAAGATTCAGATAAAATAAAAGCTTTAACAAAAGCTTTAACTTCAGAAGACGTTAAAAAATTCCTAGAAGAAAAATATAAAGGAAGTATAGTTCCTGCTTTCTAAAAAAAATAGTGAAGAGTTACGTAGTTAAGAGTGAAGGGTTGCCGGCACGTATGTGCCGGCTTTTTATATTAAAAAAAGTGAGAAAACAACGTCTTCTCACTTTTATATATGTCACTCTTAACTAAAAGTCAGCTTTTAGGTAATTGCTTTAAATCCTTCTCCTAGAACCTCACATACATCTGCCACACTTATGAATGCTGATGGATCAATTTCTTTTATAAAATTCTTTACTTTTACAAATTCCCTATTATCCAAAAGAGCTACCAAAACCTCTGTATCATTCTTACTATATGAACCTGTAGCATGATATATAGTGCTTCCTCTGCCCAAATCATTTAATATAAAGTCCTCTATTCTCCTTATCTCTTTGCTTATTATCTTTATTTCCTTAACAGAATTAAATCCCTCTATAGCTCTATCTATTGCTAATCCTGTAACTACTACTGTGAATAACGCGTACAATCCCTTTTTAAGTCCAAATGCATTCATAGCCATAAGTACTACTATCATATCTACCATAAGTACACCTTTACCCATATTTATATGGAAGTACTTGTTTAATATCTTTGCTATTATATCTGTACCTCCTGTTGAAGCATCCTCATTGAAGATAATGGCCATACCTAATGACTGAGCAAATATACCAAAGATTATTTCTATAAACAAGTCATCTGTTAATGGCCCATTAAGTGGTACTAACTTTTCAAGTACGAATATTGTACTCGATAAAAGTAAACTTGAAAATATAGTTTTTCCTCCAAAACTCGGTCCTATAACGATAAACGCCACCAAAAATAATACAGCATCAATACAAAACATGATTGCTCCTATAGGTAGTGATGGTATATAACTATTTATAATTATAGCCAATCCATTGATTCCACCACCTGCTATATTATTTGGTATCATAAAAAAGTATACACCTATGGCAACTAAAAATACTCCTAATATTATAACTGAAAATTCCCTTATCTTTTTCATAACATTCCCTCCTGAGATTATTCTTCCTCAGAAAGCAACTAAATATATTACATTTCTACCATATTTCCAAAACCTTCTCCCAAAGTTTCATAAACCTCCGACACACTTAAAAAAGCCTGCGGGTCTACTTCTTTTATAAAGTTTTTTATTTTTATAAGTTCTTTAGTATCTACTATTGTCCAAAGCACTTCTACTGGAGATTCACTGAATGCTCCCTTGGCATAATATATAGTTGCCCCTCTGCTTAATTCATTTAAAATAAACATTTTGATTTCTTCTTGTTTACTGCTAATTATTCTTACCTCTTTGCATGCATTAAATCCTTCTATTACTTTATCTATCGCAACTCCATTAAGTATTATTACAAATAAAGCATATAATCCTTCTTTGAATCCAAATGTTAAAGTTGCAGCAGTAACAACAACTAAATCAGCTAATAAAACACCTTTTCCTAAATTTATATGAAAATATTTGTTCAATATTTTTGCTATTATATCTGTTCCTCCAGTGGAAGCATTTCTATAAAAAATAGTAGCCATTCCAATAGCCTGAAGAATTATTCCAAATATAAGTTCCAAAAGAACATCACCTGTCAACGAATGGGTAACAGGACATACTTTTTCAAGTACCCATATAGATCCTGAAAGTAATAGACTAGCATAAATCGTTTTGGCTCCAAAACTCGTTCCAATCACTATAAATGCAAGAAGAAATAGAATTACATTAAAAATTACCATCAATGCTCCAACTGGTATGCTGGGTACATAGTAATTTAAAACCATAGCCATTCCGTTTACCCCTCCAGCAGCCACATTATTGGGCATTACTAGAAAATTAAGGGAGACCGCTACTAACATAGCTCCAATAGTAATGATTAAATAATCTTTAAACTTTTTCATAAGAACCCCCCTCTTATAAAAATAATAATTTATCCACTATTTAATTATATAATAAATCTTGGAAACCTTGAAGTGGCTAGCCTATGCATAATTATGAATTTAATAAAGCCAATTTTTTATTTCATATAAATTTATATTAATAAATTTATATATAACTATGATTTAAGTCATTTTAAATATATACTTATGTAATTTTAACCAAATTAATCTAGAATAATTATGCATTTCTTCTCAAAAAAAATTTTTTGTAAATTTATACAGTAATTATTTACCATTTCGATAATAATTAGCTTACTTTTTTAATAACCTAACTGTTTATTTACAATAATTACCGAAATACGGTCCTTTACCATTTGTCTCTTTATTACTGTATACAAGTTGCATATTCTAGTTTTTGATAAGCAATTCATACATTCACCTTTAACTGTACAAGGATTTGTCTTATTTAATCTTACACAGTTTGCTGGAGCCGCTATCTTTTGCATTCTGACTTCTGCTTCTTCTAAATTTGATACAATCTTATTTATTCCTACTACTACAATAACTTTTTTAGGTCCAAAAATCATGGCTGCCACTCTATTTCCCTTTCCATCTACATTGTAGAGGAAACCCTCTTCTGTTACTGCATTACTTCCTGTAAAAAATGTATCTGCAAAAAAACTCTTTCTAAAAATATCATCCACTTGTTCTGGAGTAAGACCTTTTTCATATCTATCTAAAAAATTGTACTTTCCATTTCTAAGTAAATCTAATACTCCAACCTCAGCTAATGATACTGAACCTCCTACCGCTACAGTTTCGCCTTCATTACATATTTCTTTTATCTTTTCTAAAGCTTCGCTTTCATCATTAACAAAATATCCATTCATATTGTTTTTTTCAAGAGCTAAAATAACCTTGTCCACTCTTTTTTTAATTATTACTTCTAAATTTTTATCCATACTCTTTCTCCCTATCCTAAAATTATATGGTAGACTCTTCACGTTACTCTATGATATTTTTATGATAATTATACCATGAAAAAGCCTGACTTATAGTTAACTAAGTCAGGTTTATAAACTTATATTATTCTAATTTAAGATTTCTTTTAAGATTCTAGAGAGGCATTTCTTAGTGTCTCTAAAGCTTCATCATAATCCTTAATCCCTTTAAGGTCATTCATAGTATCATTCTCTATTATTTCTGTAAACATTCTTTTTCTTATTATCTTTTGACCTTCATTTCCAACTTGAAGCTTAACATGCTGAAAATAAGGATTTTCTGAATAGTCATATCCAAAATTTATAATTCTATCAACATATGTCTTAAAGTATTTGGATGCCATACTTTTATCACCATTTTCGTAGTACAATCTACTTAAACTATATAATGATGACCCCATTCCTATTTGAAAACTTTCTTGTATACTATTTAAAGTCATTAAAAACCTTTCTGCTTCTTTATATTTTTTATCTTCTTTATATCTTCTTGCTAATATTGACATCATAGCACCGCTCTGATTTAAGTATTGAAGTAGCATGCTTTCTGCAGTTATAAATAGTTCTTCCCCTCTCCCCTGTTTTTCTAAAATGGACACATATAATACCATAGGATCTATGAAAGAATTTGAAATTTCCTTTATAGCTTTTTCACTTTCCTCAAAGTTTTCTAGCATCATTTCTATATTTGCTATAGCAAATAGCGCTGATGTTCTATATTTGGGTTCATTGATATCAACAACTTTATATAGTAATTCTAGAGAATGTTTCAGCCTCCCCTTAGATATATTTTCATCTTTTGCATCTATCATACCATACATTTGAATTAACGTAGCTATGCAAAGTTTTAAATATGATGAATTGGGATATTCTTTCAAGTATCTTCTGCATTCTTTATCTGCTTTATCATATCCTTTGTGCAAAAAAATATTTGTAAGTTGTTCTTTTATTTCATTGACTTCTTTTTCTGAAATTTCTTTTTGAAACGATAATAATATATCTAGTGATGTATCTAAAGCCCTTGCTATAGGTGATAGTAGCGAAATATCTGGAGTAGAGTTTCCTGTTTCCCATTTGCTTACTGCCCCAGCAGATACCCCTACCATATTTGCAAGCTGTTCCTGAGTTATATTTTTATCTTTTCTAAGCGTTAAAATTGTTTTTCCTATATTTAAATCATTCATATCTGCTAAGATCTCCCCACTCTTTAAATTTACTCTTTATCTTGGTTATATTTTATCTTCTATCATGTAATTAAACAATGGAGAGCAATTCACGTGGAAGTCACGATATATTGAATACTATTCCATATATAATATATAGTAATTTAATTGTTTTAGTAGATAATTTTCCTACATTCATAATTTTCTTTTTTATAATAAAGTTCACTTAGATTATCACTTTCAAAAACTTCTCAAATAACAGAATTCGTGAATGATTCAGCATATTCAACATGTCCACCAGGAAATGTTACTCCAGGCCAGTTTATATTAAGTCTATTTTGTATAAGTATTTTTTCTTTGTCATATACCATGCACATATTAGTGAAAATTGCATTTTCGTTTCTGCTCATAGTAATCTCCCTCATAATCTAAATAATCCTTTAAAGTTCATATAAAAAAAAACAGTAAAAAATATATCTTTGTACTGGTTTTAGCAAATCTATTTTAACAAATTCCAGTTTGTTTCTCTAAAGAATATATAAATAATCTTTAGATACCCATAATATAAAAAATTAGGACAAATTAAATGCTTATTGGCATCTATTTTGTCCTAACTTTTGTGGAGCGGATGATGGGAATCGAACCCACGTAGCTAGCTTGGGAAGCTAGAGCTCTGCCATTGAGCTACACCCGCATAATATGTATGTGGAGCTATCGACCGGACTCGAACCGGTGACCTGTTCATTACGAGTGAACTGCTCTACCAACTGAGCCACGATAGCACATAAGGCTATATTATAAATAATAATACATTTTATACTAATTATAAAACTCAATATAAGCTCAAAATATCTTTAATTTGCCTTATTTTCTCAATTTGCTGAATATATCTTATATTATCTAACTTTCTCTTTTAATTATGACTTTTAAATCTCTTTTTTAAACTTTGACTTTCTTTGACTTTTGTTGTACTATAATAGTGTACTAAGAAATAAGTACTTACACTAAATCATATAAAATTTATTTTAAAGGAGGAGTTATATATGTTTGATTTAGTACCTTTTAGAAAAAATAATGGATTAAGAAGACGTGACTCATTTGAGGGAATGCTAGACTCATTCTTTAACGATGACTTCTTTAATGGCTTCCCTACCTTTAGCAAAGGATTTAACGTTGATTTACGTGAAACAGACAGCCAATATATAATAGAGGCTGATCTTCCAGGTGTAAACAAAGATTCTTTGAACATTTATTATGAAAACAACTATTTGACTATCTCTGCAAAAAGAGAGGATGTTCTTGAAGATAATTCTTCTGGATTTATAAGACGTGAAAGATCCTATGGAGAATTTAGTAGGGCATTCTATGTAGATAATATAGATGAAAATAGTATAGATGCTTCTTTTAATAATGGAGTTTTAAATATTACTATGAATAAGCTAAGTAAGGTTAATCCAAATAGAAGATCTATAGATATCCACTAGTTACTCTCAATTACTTAAAAGGCATCAGAATAAATATTCTGATGCCTTTTATATATTATTAATAAACTATTGATGTATTGTATCAAGATTACCAAACTTACTGTATTGTCCAAGCCATGCAAGCTTAACTGTTCCTACTGGACCGTTTCTTTGCTTAGCTATTATGCATTCTCCTATATTTTTATCTTCAGTTTCCTTATTGTAGTATTCATCTCTATATAAGAACATAACTACGTCTGCGTCCTGTTCTATAGAGCCTGATTCTCTAAGGTCTGAAAGCATAGGTCTATGGTCAGCTCTCTGTTCAGGAGCACGAGATAGCTGTGATAAGGCCACAACTGGACATTGCATTTCTTTTGCCAATGCTTTTATAGATCTAGATATTTCTGATACCTCCTGCTGTCTGCTCTCTCCACCGGTACCAGACATAAGCTGAAGATAGTCTATCATTATCATATCTATTCCGTGTTCTATCTTTATTCTTCTACACTTTGACCTCATCTCCATTACATTTACACCAGCAGTATCATCTATGTATATTTTTGATGCTGCTAAAGGTCCTGATGCTCTAGCTATATTCTCCCAGTCCTCATCATCTAAATTACCAGTTCTAAGCTTTAGCATATCTACATTTGCCTCAGCACAAAGAAGCTTATATGCAAGCTGCTCCTTAGACATTTCCAATGAAAATATAACTACACTTTTCCCAGATTTAAGCGCAGCATGTTGTGCTATATTTAATGCAAAGGTTGTCTTTCCCATAGATGGTCTTGCAGCTATAAGTACCATATCTCCCCTTTGAAATCCAGATGTTTTATCATCTAAATCTCTAAATCCTGTAGGTACTCCCGTTACTTCTCCTTTATTGTTGAACAATCTTTCTATTTCTAAAAAGCCTCTTTCAAGTACAGCACTTATAGATTCGAAGTCGCTGCTTGAACGCTTTTCTGCTATATCAAAAACTTTTTTCTGTGCAAAATCTACCACATTTTCAACTTGATCTTGACCACTATAACTCTTCTCTATTATTTCGTTAGACGCCTTTATAAGTCTTCTGAGCATAGCTTTTTCATCAACTATCTTTATGTATGAATTTAGGTTTGCTATAGATGGAACAGAGTTACTTATTTCTGTTATATAACTTATCCCACCTGCACCTTCAAGTTTATCTATAGATTTTAAATGTTCAATCAAAGTTATCATATCTATTGGAATATCTTTTTGAAATAAATCCATTATTCCTGCAAATATGATTTTATGAGAGTCTCTATAAAAATCATCTGTTTTTAATACTTCAGTAACCTGTGCTATTGCAGTTTTGTCTATAATCATAGAACCTAATACTGACTGTTCCGCCTCTAAATTGTGCGGTAAACTTCTCATTACAGGTGAATCCATAGCTCCCTTCTCCCTTCAAATTTGTTTATCTTACAGTTAGCCGTTGTAACACTCCCTTATCATACTAGACTGAAGCTAACAGTGTCCACGCCTAGATAATGACTTTAGCCTTCAGATGTAGTTAAAATTCCACCTAAAGCTAATAAATACAACTTTAAACTCTTCATTAAAAACCATAAGACTCTTATAGAGTCTTATGGTGGTTTGACAATATATATTTTATATTCCTATCCATTTATTATGTTTTTAAAACATAATTTCCATTATTTCTTCTATAGTTTCTACTGTTTTAACTTCTATATCCTTTAAATTTTGAGGAACATCATGATCGTTATCCTTTGGAGCAATTACGAGATTTATTCCCTTTCTTCTAGCTCCATATACTTTCTCAAATATTCCACCTACAGGCTTAACTTTTCCTCTTAAAGAAATTTCACCAGTTATAGCCACATCTTGTCTTATAGGTTTGTTTAAAAGAGCACTCATTATACATATAGTTATTGCAGCTCCAGCAGAAGGTCCATCTATTTTACCTCCTCCTATTGCATTTACATGTATATCAAAGTCCTTTATATCTATATCTGTGATTTTTCTTATTACAGATGCTGCATTGAATACAGAGTCCTTTGCCATAGACCCAGCAGTTTCATTAAACCTTACGGTTCCAGCTCCATCTTTCTTTGCTGGAAATACAGTAGCTTCAATTTCTATTGTAGATCCTATGAACCCACTTACTCCTAGTCCATATACATGTCCTACTTCTTTCCCATTGTTTTTATCTAATATTTCATATGGTGTAAAACGTCCTATGGATAAAACCTCTTCTACATCTCGCTTTGATATTACTACATTTTCTATATCATAATCTCCGTTATGTAATGCATATCCATAAGCATCTGATAATATATTTATAGCTTTTCTTCCTTCTATTGTATATCTGCTTATCAGTTCAGAAACCCCTTCTTCTATCGTAGCATTAAGTTTTTTTGCTCCGTTTACAACAATTGACTCTATATCCTTAGCAGATAAGGGTTCAAAGTAAACTTCAACACATCTTGATCTTAAAGCTGGATTTATTTCTCCTGGTTCCTTTGTAGTAGCCCCTATAAGAACAAAATCTGCAGGTGCTCCATTTTCAAAAAGATATTTTATATATTTTGGAGTACTTTCATCTTCCGGATCATAATATGATGAGGAAAATTCAACTCTTTTATCTTCTAATACCTTTAAAAGCTTATTCTGTAATATTGAATCAAGTTCACCAATTTCATCTATGAATAATATACCGCCATGAGCTTCTGTAACTAAACCTGGTTTTGGTTCTGGAACTCCTATATCAGCTAAATCACGTTTACTTCCTTGATATATAGGATCATGTACGGATCCTAAAAGAGGGTTTGTTATTTCTCTTGGGTCCCATCTTAAAGTAGTTCCATCTACCTCTACAAACTTAGATTCATTATCATATGGAGTAAATTTAAGCTTCTTTGCCTCTTCAAGAGCAAGTCTTGCCGCAGTTGTCTTTCCTACTCCAGGAGGTCCATATAAAATTATATGCTGAGGATATGGTGATGCTATCTTTGATAATAATGATTTAATAGCTCTTTCTTGACCTATAATTTCATTAAAACTTTCTGGTCTAAGAAGACTTTGAATATTCTTTGTAAGTTCCTTCTTATCTAACTTTTTAAAATTAGAATATTTCTTTAGAGTCCTTGCATTTTCAGGACCTTTTTGCTTTCTAATGATACCAAGTCTTATTTCATCTACATATTTGTCTTGTCTTGTAATTAAATCTTGTTCAACCTGCTGCTCTATCTTATTTTGAACAAACTTTCTAGCTATCTCATCTGCAATAGCTAGTTCTATATCGCTCATTACCTTTTCAATATTACTTTCATTAGGAATGGTATCTATACCTTTTCCATCAGTTATAATTTTGTTTAGAGCATAAGCTCTTTTGTAGATATCATTACTTTTCACATGTCTTTGCAATTTGTATCTTACTGTTCTCGCTCTCATTGCTCCATCATCTAAAATATTCTTTGCAACATCAAAAAGTACATTAATTTGAGATTCTATGCTGGAGCTTTCTTCTAAAACCTTATCTAGTATACCATTCTCCGGTTGTTGTGATTTCAAATTGTATCCTCCTTACGCCTCTACAATCATAAGCTTCATTTTAGTGGATACTTCAGGATATAATTTTACTTCTATTTCAAGGCATCCTGCCTGTTTTACAGTATCCATTACTATTTTCTTTTTATCAATTTTTATATCATATTGCTTTTGTATAACTTCTGCAACATCTTTGCTTGTTATAGCTCCAAATAATCTTCCATTATCTCCAACCTTAGCTTTTATTGTGATTTCTTTATTTCTTAATTTTTCAGCTAAAGCTTGTGCTGCTTCTATTTCTGCTATTTTCTTTCTTCTTTCATTTTCTTTTTTAGCATTTAATATATGAAGATTGTCATTATTAGCTTCTTCGGCTAACTTCCTTGGGAAAAGATAGTTTCTTGCATATCCATCTGATGTATTAACTACATCTCCCTTCTTTCCTAATGACTTTATATCTGATAATAATATTACCTTCATTCTATTCACCTTCCCTTGAGTATTTATTTATAGCATCCTTCAGTCTTTCAACAGCTTCTTCATTTGTAATATTAGTAAGTTTTGCACCTGCTATAGTTAGATGACCTCCACCTCCAAGTGCTTCAAGTATAAGCTGGACATTTATATCTCCAAAAGATCTTCCACTTATAAATATATCATCTTTTATTCTAACAAGAACGAACGATGCTTGAATACCTGTAATATTTAGAAGTTCATCTGCAGCCTGCGCTCCGACTACTGTCTCCTGTATATTGCCTGGACTTACAGCAATAGCTATATTATTTTCTACTACCGCATTTTTAATTATCTCAAACTTTTTAATATAACTTGATAAATCGTGTCCAAACATCTTTTTAACATCTATTGTATCTGCACCCAGTCTTCTTAAAAATGATGCTGCCTCAAAAGTTCTGACTCCTGTTTTTAAGAAAAAGTTCTTGGTGTCTATACATATTCCAGCTAGAAGAGCTTCTGCTTCCAACTGCGTAAGCTTAGGTTTTTCTAACATATATTGTATCATTTCAGTAACCAGTTCTGAAGTAGACGATGCATAAATTTCTATATATGTTAATATTGCACCTTCTATAAAATCTACTGTACGTCTATGATGATCTATTATTACTAAACTTTTGACGTTATTTACTATTTCTTCATTTTGAACATAACTTCTACTATGCACATCTACTAATATTAATAGACTATTTTCATCTAATTCTTCTAGACATTCGTTAGGAGTTATAACCCATCCATTATAATTATTGTCATTATTCATCTTATCTAATATATATTTTATACTATTATTACTCTCTTCAAGTACTATTCTACATTGCTTTCCTAAATTCCTTGCAACACTAGTAAGTCCTATAGCAGATCCAAATGCATCCATGTCAGGATTGCGATGTCCCATAATATATACATTAGAACTTTCTTCTATAAGATCCCTAAGAGCATGAGCTATCACTCTAGCTCTAACCTTAGTTCTTTTTTCAAATTCTTTAGCCTTTCCTCCAAAGAAATCAAGCTTTTCTCCAGATTTAACTACAGCCTGATCTCCCCCTCTTCCAAGTGCTAGTTCCTTTGCCGAATTTGCATAAGTATTATTTATCATTGGGTTTTCACCCATTCTTCCTATTCCTATGCTTAGGGTTACATTTAGTTTATTACCTAAATCAATCTCTCTGATTTTATCTAGTACATCAAACTTCTTATTCATTTCTTCTTTTATTACACTATCTTTAACAGACAATATATACTTGTTTGAAGCATATTTCTTTATCATAGCATTTATACTACTGGCATAGTTCATTATAAATCTTTCTATTTCTGCTATTAAAATAGGCCTCTTATTTTCTTCTGTTCCCTTAATAACTTCATCTAAATTATCAACCTCTATAAGCATTATTCCTTCTCTATATTCCACATTTTTTTTATAGGACGTAACTTGATAGAAGTATAAAATTATTATTGTTCTATTTGCTCCATAACCTTCATCTATATTTACTATATTAGTATACACATCGTAATACTCATCTAAAATATTTACATACTTATATGAACTGACTTTGCTTTTTATAACATCCTTTGTATTAAAGTTGCTTATGAGTTTAATTATATTTTGACCAAGAATATCTTTTAGATTAAACACAGATAAAAACTTTTTATTATACCAAGTTATCTCACCATTTTCATCTAAAATCATCATTGGAAAAGGTAGATTTTTAAGAGTATTATGAGTTGCCCTATCTATACTTTTAGAGTTATTCTCTAAAAATTCATTCCAATCTTTTTCCTTCTCCTTAACGGTCTTTCTGATGTACACCAATACTAATATGAATATTGCTAGTAATAGAAATCCTAAGAATTTATCTTTCCACATAAATATTACTATCATTAATAACGAAGATATAACTACATATATATTAGTATTAGGTAAAAAGCTTTTAAATTTATTCACAAGAAAGCCCCTTCCTATTTTTTTCGTTTTCTATTCTTTATCCATTCTTGAATTGCAATAGATAAACTATTTGGGTCTAACTTTCTAAAGTCTACTATAAGATCAGCCAATCCGATAAAATAAGCTATTCGAGTAAATAAAGGATTAGTAAAGGTAAATAATATAAGCATTGTTAATATTAATTTGTTTGATGATCCTCTTTTTACAAACCAGTTATACACTACAGATATTCCTAATATCATACACATAGTTTGAAGAATATATGCTAATGTAAAAACAACGTATGCAGCTCCAGGTATATAATTATTAAATATGTTAGCTAGCATTAATGCTATTAAAACTCCTGCACCTATTCTATTATCTATATACCATTGATTAAATGTCCTAAATTTAGGTACATCATAATTGAATCTATTAAGTATTTTTCTTGTTATGCCATAATTTATATAAGCTTGAATCAATGATGAAATTATAAGTATTGCTGGCACCATCATCATTAACACATCAGGTGTTATTTTATTAAGAGATTCCATCATTGGATTATTAGCCATATCTACCCCAATAGATTGATAAAGACCAGAAACCATATCCATAGATTCTTTCATCATATCTATGTACTCTTGAATTATAGCTGACAATGAACTATTGTATGTTACATATATCATAAGAGCAAAATTCACAACTGTTCCTATAAGCATCGCTATTGATGAATATATAAGAGTCCTAGTGACTCCTTTATGATTCTTTATACAATATCCGACCGCTAGTGCACTACCACCATATAATACTGATGAACTTACTGCTGATACTACACTCGACATCATTGAGATAAGAATTGCACTTACCGCCACAGATGTTAATGCAATTTTGAAATCATGTCTTAAATATAATATTGTTATGGGTATCGGTAATATAAACAACCCTATAAATCCAAATATAGGTAAGTACATATTCATAAGAAATATGACAACTACCAAAGCGCACATAAGACCTGCTTCTACCACAGCTTTTGTATTATAATTTTTATTTTTCATCTGATTAATCCTCCAAATTTAGCACGCATTTCTATTACCTTTGCTTTAAATGGTTATACAACTTGCTTAAATTTTTGCCTTCTTTTTCAACTAAATCCCCTTCAACAATCCCGATTTTTAGTTTGTACTTCATATCCTCGTCTATACTTGCATGGGAGTAGCCTAATCTATCCCCTAGCACATATAAAATTATTATTGCCCCGGAAATGCAATGCTTTATAGCATCTTGAGCTACATTGCTTCCCTTAGCTAAAAGCCTGAAAAACTCCCCAATTACGCAAAGTAATTGTGCTTTGAGATCTTCGATTATTTTAATATCAGACATTATATTAAAACTATCCTTCTTCAACTCTTCTCCCCCATTCACATAGATATATATTCTATTGTAGTTTTTTTTCAATATTTATGCAACTAGGTTATTATTGATATAATAATAAAAAGCCACCACATTCGTGGTAGCTTTTTATTATAACTTTATATTATTCAGTTGTGAATGGTAATAAAGCTATGTTTCTTGCTCTCTTAACAGCAACAGTTAATTCTCTTTGGTGTTTAGCGCAAGTTCCAGATATTCTTCTTGGAAGTATCTTACCTCTTTCAGTAACATACTTTCTAAGTTTAGTTATATCTTTATAATCTATATGATCAGCACTGTCAACGCAGAATGCACAAACCTTTTTCTTAGCTCTTCTCATTCTAGCGCCGCCTTTTCTAACTTCTCTATCCTTGCTCATTCTTCTACCTCCTTACCTTTAAAGTGTTAGATTAGAAAGGTATATCTCCATCATCAATAGGAGCTATATCTTCATCAAATGATTGTTCACCAAAGGATTTATTATTTGAAGATCCAAATCCTGAATTATCAAAGCTATTTCCTTGGTTTCCATAATTTTCATTGCCACCGAATGAAGCACCACCATCTTGTCTTCCTGAACCTTTGCTCAAGAATGAAACTTCTTGTGCTACAACTTCAGTAACATATCTTTTAGTACCATCTTTAGCATCATAAGATCTAGTTTGGATTCTGCCACTAATAGCCATTTGACTACCTTTACTCATATAGTTGGCAGTATTTTCAGCTTGTTTTCCCCAGATTACAACTGATATAAAATCAGCTTCACGCTGCTTTGTAGAAGCGTTAAATCTGTCAACAGCTAAAGTAACAGTGGTAACAGCCATTCCAGTTCCCGGAGTATATCTAAGCTCCGGATCTTTTGTCAATCTACCGATTAAAACAACTTTGTTCACCTATGACACCACCTTAATTTTCTTCCTTAACTATTATGTGTCTTATAACACCGTCAGTGATTCTGAATATTCTATCTAACTCTTTTGGTAATTCTGAATCAGCAGAAAAATTGATTAGTGTGTAGTATCCTTCGTTTACTTTGCTTATTTCGTAAGCAAGCTTTCTCTTACCCCAGAAATCAACATTTTCAACTACTCCTCCACCATTTTCTATTACACCTTTGAACTTTTCCTCAGCAGCCTTTACAGCTTCTTCGTCTAAAGATGGGTGTAATATGAATATAGTTTCATACTTTCTCATCCTTTTCACCTCCTCCCCTTGGCCTATGGCTGTGACTTTATCACAGCAGGGATTACATTCATATATTATACTACAAAATAAAATCAACTTCAAGTATTTTTTATTTATTCTTTCGATTCTATTACTTTTTTTACATCTTTTTCAAATTTACTACGTGGTATCATTATTATTCGTTGACAACCCACGCACTTTATTTTTACGTCAGCACCTAATCTAATAATCTCCCAATTACTACTTCCACATGGATGCTGTTTTTTCATTTCTACAATATCTCCCAAATTAAAAATCTTATTCACTAAAATTCTCCTTTTTCCTTGTAAACTGGTTATTTTTGCTGCACACTATATATTGTTCGCTTTGGATAAGGTATCTCTACCCCTTCCATATCTAAAGCTTTTTTAACATGCTTTCTAATTTCTCTTTCACATTCCCATTGAGTCATAGGTTTTGCAGTTGCCCATATGCTAAATGTTACACCAGAATCTTTTAAAGCGGATACTCCAAGAACCTTTGGTCCTTCTACAATTTTATCGTTTCCTTTAAATTCCTGACATACACCTTCTAATATAGAAGTAACTCTATCTATATCTTCCTCATATGCTATATCCACATCTACTAATACTCTCATGTCGCTTCTAGAATGATTAGTTATCTGTCCAACACTACCATTCGGTATTATATGGATATCGCCGTTGAAGTCCTTTAATTTTATAAGTCTAAGTCCTATACTTTGAACAATTCCACCTTTGTCTCCAACATGAATATAATCTCCTACCGAAAATTGATCCTCAAAAACCATAAAGAATCCATTAACAATATCCTTTATTAAATTCTGAGCACCAAGACCTATAGCTACACCTCCAATACTTGCAAAAGTTAAACTTATAGCTCCAAAGAATTGATATAATATAGCTGAAAATGCAAAGAAATATATTGTATACTTTAAAAAACTTTTTAAGACGACAGATATTGTTTTTACTCTTTTTTCATCTAATCCTACTTTGAATTTCTTTTGTTTTGCAATAAGCTTATCAACTATTCTTACTGAAATTTTATATACAATCGATGCTATTAAGAGTATTACTAAAACACTTATAATTTTTATTACTATTTTTTCCAAATCTATAGATTGTATGAGTTTTATAAAAAAGTCATACGTTTTTGTTAATGCTGAGTCAAAATTCATCTAGACACCTACCTCTTATTATAAAATTTGCTTTGCATGCTGATCTTCTCTCACATATACATTCTTAGGTGTTATAAGTCCTTTCTCTATTAGATCTTTTATATTATCCCAGTCTTTTTCATCAAATTTAATGCTTATGCCGCAGCTTTGTGTTATATAAGTTGGAGTAGGCATTATAGCGATTTTCAAATTTTCTTTTTTTAATATTTCCTCTGCTTTTATAGCATCCATTGTATTTTTAAAAACTATTAAATAGTATTTGTCCATAAACCCTCCATCTAATCAATAATTATTTTCTACTATAGTATATCTTATTTTTTATTTCTTTTAAAGGTTCTAACTTCATATGGATATATTTTATTCTTCTTCTTTTTATATACATTGTTTAATTTTGGCTGCTTATAATGTACAATATATATATGACTTTATGATCGGAGGTTTTTTTATGAAAGTTTATTTAGATAATGCTGCTACCAGTTTTCCTAAACCAGCATCAGTGGCCAATGACATGTTAAATTATATAAATAATTTAGGATGTAGCCCAGGTAGAGGTAGTTATCATGATGCTATAGAAAGTAGTAAAATAGTACTACATTGTAGAGAGTCATTATGTAAATTATTCAATTTTTCTAAACCTGAAAATGTAATTTTTACTTCTAATATCACTCACTCTTTAAATCTCCTTATAAAAGGATTTTTGAAGCCTGGAGATCATGTAATAACTTCATCTATGGAACATAATTCTGTTCTTAGACCTCTTAAGGAACTTGAAGATTCAATAAGTATAGATTTAGAAATACTTCAATGCGACAAGAATGGTTTAATTCCTATAGAGAAATTTAAAAAATCTATAAGATCTAATACCCGATTAGCTATATTCACCCATGGTTCTAATGTAATAGGAACAATAGAACCATTAGAGATAATCGGAAAAATATGTGCTGATAAAAATATCGATTTTATAGTTGATTCGGCACAAAGTGCTGGTGCAATGGATGTTGATTTTAAAAAGTTAAACTGCTCTGCATTAGCTTTTACTGGCCATAAATCATTGCTAGGTCCTCAAGGTATTGGTGGATTTTTAATTACTGACGAATTTAACAAGAAATGTTCTACAATATTTAGTGGTGGTACAGGAAGCGTATCCTCTGAACTTCATCAACCATTGTTCCTACCTGATAAATTTGAAAGCGGTACTTTAAATACTCCAGGAATAGCTGGCCTAAATGCAGGTATAAGCTTTATATTAAAAGAAGGAATTGATACTATACAAGAAAAAAAACATTATTTAAATTCTACATTAATAGAAGGTCTTCTAAATATGAATGACATTATATTTTATGGATATAAAGATAGCTCTCTTAGAACCTCAGCTATTTCAATAGGTTTTAAAAAGAAAGATATTGCTGAGGCTGCCTATTTATTAGATAGTCAATTTGGAATTATGGTAAGAACCGGACTTCACTGTGCCCCTTTAGCACATAAAACTATCGGTACTTATCCAACTGGAACTTTAAGATTAAGTCCAGGATATTTTAATGACATGAACGATATAAAATATACCCTAGAAAGCATTAATCATATATTGTAAAATTGGTATAAAAACCTCCTTTATTGTTAACAATTACAATAAAGGAGGTTTTCTGTATGTCTAATAAATTTGTCTTTGACACAGCTGATATGAATTCTATTTTTAAACTTCGTGATGCTCTTTTTATGGAACTTTATCCTATAGCTAAAGCTCATCGTCCAATAATATTTTTATGTATTGGTACGGATAGATCAACAGGGGATAGCTTAGGCCCATTAGTTGGATATAAACTCAAATTCTTTTCACGTAAAGGAATAGATATTTATGGCAATTTAGAACAGCCAGTACACGCTAAAAATATAACTATCGCAATTAGCAATATAAAATCCACCTATGAAAATCCATACATAATTGCTATAGATGCCTCTTTAGGAAATATTCAAAACGTAGGAAAAATTATTTTAGAAAATCGTCCTGTAAACCCCGGTGCCGCACTAAATAAAGATTTACCTTCTATAGGTGACTTAAGCATTACTGGAATCGTAAATATGTACGGAAATTTAGAATTTATGATTTTGCAAAATACTAGATTAAATGTTGTAATGCAGCAAGCCGAAGTAATATCTCAAGGAATTTATCATTGTTTAGTAAAATTATTTGGAGGTAAAAAATATTCAGATTCTGATATATCTATGGAAAACTCTTTAAATTCTACATCCGATGATTTAGCAAAAGGTTGATCTTATATTTTAAAAAAATAAGAACCTCCTTTATTTTTGCTATAGGAGGTTCTTATCTGACAACATAAGGACATTGCATTCTTACTTTTTTATTATATTATAAAGTATTAAGAAAAGGAAGATTTATTTATTAATAGCATTATTAAGTGCTTCCTCTTCTTCTTCAGATAAATCATATCTTGAAATACCTTTTTCAATTGGCTTAGCATATGTAGTACTTTCATTTCTCCCAAATATGCCTGTTAATAAAATTCCATCATTATTTTCATCAAGCATTGCTAATGAAAAACTCAAATCACTTCCAACATCTTCAAAAGCTTTATATCTTACAACCGATACTTTTTGCACACATTCTTTTATTCTTGAATCCATATCACCATACAATGCCTTAACATCTTCTGAAATCTTTTTAGATTCTTCGACTTTATTTAAATAATCAACAATTACTTCTTCAAGATTTTTATTATTTACCCCTCTTGTAACTTTTCTATACTTTGATTCTAGCTTGTTTAATGATCTAAATAACACTATTACTAATATTATTAGAAATAGAACTAGAGTCATTAATCCTATCATTATATATGGTCCAAATTCACTTATGATTTTTATGATATCCTCCATTTTAAGTCCTCCTTCAATAATGTTTCACGTGAAACATTATATTTTCATTATATCAATTATTCTCTGAAGATCATCTTCTGAATAATATTCTATTTCTATTTTTCCTTTGTTTTTCTTACTGTTTATTATTACTTTTGTTCCAAATAATCCTTCTAATTTTTCAGTAATATCTCTATAATATGGATTCGATGGTTCTTCTTTTTTATCATTTTTATCTTCATTTTGTAGAGATTTTATAAGTTTTTCTAGTGCTCTTACAGAAAGGCCTTCATCAATAACCTTTTGTGCAATATTATACTGCATGTCTCTATTTTCTATGCTAAGTATTACTCTCCCATGTCCTTCTGATATTACACCTTCTATTATATATTGTTGAACTCTTTCATCAAGATTCATTAATCTCATTGTATTAGTAATAGCAGTTCTAGACTTTCCTATTCTTAAAGAAAGCTCCTCATGGGTCAAATTAAATTCTTTTATAAGTTTATAAAAAGCCTTGGCTTCTTCTATTGGATTTAAATCTTGTCGCTGTATATTTTCAATAAGTGATATTTCCATAACATCACGATTTGATAAATCCATTAAAATTGATGGAATTTCACTTATACCTGCTAGTTTAGCAGCCCTCCATCTTCTTTCACCTGCTATTATAATGTACCTATTTCCATCCTTCTTTAATATTAAAGGTTGAATTATTCCATGATCCTTTATAGATTGGCTTAATTCATAAATTTTTTGCTCATCAAAATACTTTCTAGGTTGATCTTCATTTGCTTTAATTAAATTTATATCGATTTTTAATATAGATTCAGAATTATTTTTTTCTGATTCCAATAAATCATCATCAGGTATTAATGCACCTAATCCTTTTCCTAATGCAAATTTCTTACTCACGCATTATACCTCCTGTCTCTTCAAAAATTCATATGTTAAATCTTCATATGCTTTTGCTCCTCTACATTTATCATCATATAATGATATAGGTAGACCAAAACTTGGAGCCTCTGCTAATCTTATATTTCTTGGTATATATGATTTATATACTTTATTGCCAAAATATCTTTTTACTTCTTCTACAACTTCATTACTTAGGTTTGTTCTTCCGTCATACATACTCATTAATACGCCTTCTACTTCTAGAGATTTATTAAGTGATCTTTTTACCAACTGAATAGTGTTCACTAACTGCCCCACTCCCTCTAATGCATAAAATTCGCACTGAATAGGAATTAATACACTATTTGATGCTGTTAATGCATTAATAGTCAACACTCCTAGAGAAGGTGGACAATCTATAAAAATAAAATCAAATTTCTTTTCTAATACGCTAAGTTTATTTTTTAATATATTTTCTCTTTTCGGTTTATCTATTAATTCTACTTCTGCCCCTGCTAATTCCATGGTAGATGGAACAAGATATAGATTTTCTACTAACTGACTTTCTATAATAGTATTCTTTAAACTTATATCTTCTTCGGTCATTATATTGTATATAGAATATTCAAGATTTTTCTTATCTACCCCTAATCCACTTGTAGTGTTTCCTTGAGGATCTATGTCTATTATTAATACTTTATATCCCTCTCGTGCTAAATAAGTACATAAATTTATTGCTGTAGTAGTCTTTCCAACTCCACCTTTTTGATTAAAAATACAAATAGTCTTCATAATATCTTCTCTTTAATTAGAGAATACACCTCCTCTCTACAATATATTATATATTTAATACTCTAATAATTAAAGAAAAAAATAGAATGTTTCACGTGAAACATTCTATTTTTTAGGTATTTGTATCGTAACCTCTACATAATCATCTAAATCTTTTGAATTATACTTAGCTTTAATTCCATATTTATCGAACACTTGTTTTATTGTATTTATATATATCTTAGATGAAAATACTCCTTTTATTCTTTTCTTTCCATCCGCAGCTACTTCTGCACTTGCAAGCTTTAATAATTCTTTCTCAACTACTTCTTCTGTCTTTTTTACATTTAATGCTCTCTTTATGACTATATCTAAAACTTTATTTTGTAGTTCTTCATCTGGTAGTTTTAATAATGCTCTTCCATGGCGTTCAGTAAGCTTATTATCAATTAAAGATTTTCTTATATTTTCTGGCAGCTTAAGTACTCTTAGCTTATTGGCTATAGTTGACTGCTTCTTACCTATTATTTCTGCCAGCTTTTCTTGAGTATAAGAATGTTCTTTTATTAAATTATAATATGCCTCTGCCTCTTCTAAAAAATTAAGGTCTTCTCTTTGAATATTTTCCAAAAGAGCAATTGCAGCTGAATCTCTCTCAGTTATCTCCACAATAATTACAGGAACCTCTTTTAATCCCAAAAATTTTGCAGCTCTAAGTCTTCTTTCTCCAGCAACAAGTTCATACCCCTTTTCCCCCATCTTTCTTACAGATAGCGGTTGAATTATTCCATATGTTTTTATTGATTGAGCCAGTTCAACTATTGCCTCATCGTCAAAATACTTTCTTGGTTGATACAAGTTTGGAACAATTAATTCCGGCTCCACGTAAGTTACATTATTTTGCATAATCCTACCATCCCTCATCCATTCCTTATATTTACAATTCTACAGAATTTATAATTTTCCTTTTTTTATCAGTTATTTTTTTATGACATATTTTTTTTAATATTTCTATTTTTTTATTTTTTTCTTATTTATAGTACTCATTTTGCGTGGATATAAATCTGGAGTACTTTTTATTTTTTCTATAATAACTAAATTATGTTTCAAGTCAGTATCTTCAATTTTGATTTCTATAACTTCCTTTATTTTTCCGCCTAATTGTCCTATAATATTTTTTGATTCTAAAATTTCTTCTTCTACTGCTGGTCCCTTTAATGCTACAAAATATCCACCAACTTTTACATATGGAATACAAAATTCACTAAGTACGCTCAAGTTAGCTACAGCCCTTGATGTAGATATATCAAATTTTTCTCTATATTCTTTTTTTCTGCTAACTTCTTCTGCTCTTCCATGAATAGTAGTGAAATTCTCTAATCCTAACTCTCCTATTACTAAGTTTAAAAAGTTTAGTCTTTTATTAAGTGAATCTAATAATACAACTTCTGATTCTGAATTCATTATTCCCAGTGGAAGTCCTGGAAAACCAGCTCCTGTTCCAACATCAATTATTCTTACATTTCCCTTTAATCCATCAAATTTAAAAGCCTTAATGCAATCTATAAAATGTTTCTTTATTATCCCTTCATCATCAGTAATAGCAGTTAAATTTATTTTTTCATTCCATTCTTGCAATAAATTCTTATATAAAATAAATTTATTATATGTATCATTATTAAACTGAATTTCTACATCATCAGATGCTTTCTTCATTATATCAAAGAATTCCATATTTTTCCTCCAACATTATATATAAGAGGAGATATTTCCCTCCTCTTATATATTATCTTATATTTTTATTTATTGTCTACCTATTAAGCCTTATATTTATGATCTAAATATATTAGTAAAACAGATATATCTGCTGGCGATACCCCTGATATTCTAGATGCTTGACCAATACTTATAGGTCTTACTGCTGTCAGCTTTTGAACCGCCTCTATTCTTAAGCTTCCTACCTCTTCATATTTTATATCGCTAGGAATCTTCTTATTCTCAAATTTTTTAAATTGCGCTACCTGTTCTAATTGTTTTTGAATATAACCTTCATATTTAGCACATATATCAACTTGTTCTTTTACGTCTTCTGGAAGTTCAGGTCTCTCTGTATCTAATGATTCAACTTTGTAATAATCAAGCTCTGGTCTCTTTATCAATTCATAAAGGCTTATAGGCTTTCTTAATTCAACTGAACCTAATTGAACTAAAGCTTCATTCACTTCTCTTTTATTTGTTATCTGTAAATTTTTTAATCTTTTAAGTTCATTTTCAATATTTGATTTTCTCTCAATAAACTTATTATATCTTTCCTCTGTTACAAGTCCTACTTTTCTTCCCATTTCAGTAAGTCTCAAATCCGCATTATCTTGTCTTAAAATAAGTCTATATTCTGATCTTGAAGTCATCATTCTATATGGTTCATTAGTTCCCTTGGTAACTAAATCATCTATTAAAACACCTATATATCCATCAGAACGAGTTAATATTAATGAATCTTTTCCTTGAAGTTTTAATGTAGCATTTATACCTGCAATAAGCCCCTGACAAGCTGCTTCTTCATACCCTGAAGTTCCATTTACCTGCCCAGCCCCATATAATCCTTCAACCTTCTTATATTCTAAAGTAGGCTTAAGTTCTAATGGATCTACGCAGTCATATTCTATAGCATATCCAGTTCTCATAACCTCTACATTTTCAAGTCCAGGTATAGTCCTTAGCATTTGAATTTGAACTTCTTCAGGTAAAGAACTAGACATTCCTTGAACATACATTTCTTCAGTATTCTCACCTTCTGGCTCAATAAATACCTGATGCTGAAGTTTTTCTGGGAATCTCATTATTTTATCCTCTATAGATGGGCAGTATCTAGGACCAGTACTTTTAATTGATCCATTATATAAAGGTGATCTATCTATATTATCCATTATTACTTTTTTAGTTTCATCATTGGTATATGTCAGCCAACATGAAATCTGTTCCCTATCTATATTTCCACTCATAAATGAAAATGGAATAATTTTATCATCACCCTTTTGTTCTACCATTTTAGAAAAATCTACTGATCTTTTATTTACTCTTGATGGCGTTCCTGTTTTAAATCTTCTAACTGATAATCCTGCATCTATTAAAGATTTTGTCAATTCATTTGCTGGTTGGAATCCATTAGGTCCACTGCTATAATTAACTTCTCCGATTATTATTCTAGATTGAAGATAAGTTCCAGATGCAAGTATTACAGCTTTTGCTTTATATTGAGCACCAGTTTTAGTAACTATGCCTTTTATCTTACCATCTTCAATTATTAATTTAATTACTTCAGTTTGAACTATATCTAAGTTTTCTTGATTTTCTAAGATATGTTTCATTCTTTCCTGATAATGCTTTTTATCTGCTTGAGCTCTTAATGAATGAACTGCTGGTCCCTTCGATGTATTAAGCATCTTTGATTGGATAAATGTATGGTCTATATTAATACCCATTTCTCCACCTAATGCATCTATTTCTCTAACTAAATGCCCCTTTGCAGTTCCACCTATATTAGGATTGCAAGGCATAAAAGCTATATTATCTAAATTTATCGTTGCCATCATAGTTTTAAATCCCATTCTAGCTGGGGCTAAAGCTGCCTCACATCCAGCATGGCCTCCACCTATAACAACAACATCATACTCTCCTCTAAAATATTCTTTCATTAGTTCCACCTACTTCCCTAAACAAAATTCAGAGAATATCTTATCAATCAAATCTTCTTCCATAGTATCCCCAGTGATTTCTCCTAAGCTCATCCATGCACTTCTAAGATCTATTGATGCTAAATCGATAGACATCCCTATTTGTAATGTATCTAATGCAGCTAAGCATCTTTCTTTTGCTCTATACACAGCTTCTTTGTGTCTATTGTTTGTCAAAAGCACTTCTGACATATTTATTTTTCCAGAGAAAAACATATCTTTTATAGATGCTTTCAATTTATCTATTCCATATCCATTTTTAGCTGATATTTCAATTATATTATCTAATCCTTCTAAGCAATTCTCTGAAAGCTTTCTATCAAGATCACATTTATTTAAAAGAACTATATGCTTTTTATTTCTTATCATATCTATAATTTCAATATCTTCATCTTCTAAATCTCTACTTAGATCTAGTATTAAAACCACCAAATCTGATTCATTGATTTTTTCCCTGCTTTTTTCTACACCTATCTGCTCAACTAGATCTTCTGTATCTCTTATCCCAGCAGTATCTATAACCTTTATAGGAATTCCATCAAAATTTATATATTCTTCAATTACATCTCTAGTTGTACCCGGAATATCAGTAACTATAGCTCTGTTTTCCATAACTAATGAATTTAGAAGAGATGATTTTCCAACATTAGGCTTGCCAACTATAACCATATTTAATCCATCTCTTAAAATCTTCCCCTCATTAGCAGTACTTAATATACTGTCTATTTTTTGTAATACCTCTCGTAATTCAACTGACACACTTTCTCCTGTTGCTTCTTCTAGATCATCTTCTGGATAATCAACAGTAGCTTCTATATGAGCTATCATTTCTAAAAGTCTCTGTCTAAGTTCATTTATTTCCTTGGAAATTTTACCTTGACTTTGTGCTAAAGCTGATTTTTGTGATAATTCAGTTTTAGCAACGATAATATCCATTACTGCTTCTGCCTGACTTAAATCTATTCTTCCATTCAAAAAAGCACGCTTTGTAAATTCACCAGGCTCTGCAGATCTAGCCCCTGCCTTTAAAACAGCATCTAAAACTTTATTTGTACATATATATCCACCATGACAGTTAATTTCCACACACTCCTCTGCTGTAAAGCTTCTAGGTCCCTTCATATATGATATTAAAACTTCATCTATTATTTCATTTGTATCTACATCTATTATATGTCCATATCTCATTGAATAAGGTCTTATATCATTAATAATTCTATCATTAACGCCCCTAAATATAGAAGAAACTATGTTTAATGCATTACTTCCTGAAATTCTTATTATAGCAATCCCACTTTCACCCAAGGCAGTTGCTATTGCTGCAATAGTATCAAAATCTTTTATCATAAATATCCCTCCTTTTTTACTAGGGTATTTTTATTTAAAATCTACTTTAATAGTATACAAAAAATCTTTGCCATTTTAAATATTTTTAATCTGTATTTCAAGGGATTACTCCTCTTAATTTCAAATTGTTTCAAAAAATATGGATGTTTTTTAATAAAAAGAAAGCCTTAAGGCTTAACTTAGGCTTTCTTTAAATCCACAACAACTTTTCTATATGGTTCCTCACCCTCACTATATGTATATACATACTTATCATTTTGAAGGGTAGAATGTATTATTCTTCTTTCATATGGATTCATTGGCTCAAGCTTAAAGCTTCTTCCATTTCTCCTTACTTTATAAGCTGTTTTTTCTGCTAATCTTTTTAAGGTTTCTTCTCTTTTTGATCTATAATTCTCGGTATCTAATACCACTCTCTTATATTCTGTTTCATGATCATTATTGATTATAAGGCTAACTAGATACTGTATAGCATCTAATGTCTCTCCCCTGTAACCAATAATTATACCCATGCGAGGACCAGTAAGGTTTATATTAACCACATTATTCTCTTCTTTAATTCTTATTTCCGCCATTACTCCCATATTATCTAATATAGATCTTATGAATGTCTTTGCATCTTCTATATAATCTCTTTTTACAGTAACCTTTATCTTACAAGGCTTTGTTCCTATAAAACCTAAAATTCCTTTAGAGCCTTCATCTAAAACAAGAATTTCTACTTTATCCTCTGTGGTTTCTAATTGTTTCAAAGCGATTCTCTTAGCTTCTTCGATGTTTTTCCCCGAAACTTCGATTACTTTCATAGCCATTTCACCCACCTTCTAATTAAAAATCCCCAATATATTATTATTTATTATTCTTTTTATTATCTTTATTATTTGCTGTATCGTTAACTTGTTTAGGATTTACTTTTCTAGTACTTCCTAGTGGCATTTTAGTATCTATAACTTCTTGCTCAGCACTCTTATTTTTTAGCTTTGGATCAAATGCTTTAGTAAGATATGTTTGAGCCATAGACATTAAGTTGTTAGCAACCCAATATAAAACTAGGGCAGACTTAAATCTAAGTGACATAAATGCTATCATACCAGACATAAATAAGTTCATAGTACCCATTTGCTTAGCTTGAGGACCAGACTGTCCAGTACTTGCAATCTTCATTGATGCATACTGTGTTATAAATGACAATACTGGTAATATAAAGTATTTATCTGGTTGAGATAAATCACTTATCCATAAGAAGCTTGCACCTTCAAGTCCTTGAAGATTATAGAATACGGAATATAATGCTATAAATATAGGCATCTGTATAAGCATTGGTAAACAACCGCTCATTGGATTTATATCATATTCCTTGTAAAGCTTCATCATTTCTTCTTGAGATTTAGCTGGATCATTTTTATATTTTTCTTGTAACTTTGTAAGTTTAGGCTGAACCTCTTGCATTTTTATTTGAGATCTAACTTGCTTAAAACTTAACGGTAATAATAATATTCTTATTATAATAGTTATAACTATTATAGTTATTCCGTAAGCAGTTCCTGGATTGCTAAATATTAGCTGAACTCCATGCTCAACGAATTGAAAAAATTCAGTCAGTATATTGGTTAAGAAATTCAAAGATTTACCCTCCTGATAACATTATTTCAGCGGATCATATCCACCTTTATTAAACGGATGACATTTTAATATTCTTCTTATAGCTAAAAAACTGCCTTTCAAAGCACCATATTTTTCAATAGCTTGCAAGGCATATTGTGAACATGTAGGATAAAATCTACAAGAAGGTCCTTTCAACGGTGATATGTACTTCCTGTAAAAGTTAATCATACTAATTAATATTCTCTTCATTGTTATATAGGCCTGCCTTTTTAAATAAATTTATCATGGCACTCTCTACATCCCTATACTTCTTGTCTTTTAAAGCTGTCCTAGCCACAAATACAAAATCATAACCACTTTTTAAAGGAGTACTGTTCAATCTATAGCTTTCCTTTATTAATCGTTTAACCCTGCTTCGTACTACGCTCTTTCCAACTTTTTTACTTACTGAGATTCCTACCTTATTATATATATCTCCATCTTGAAGTCGATTTCTATTATTTTTATATACATACAATACTAAAAGATTATTGGAAAAAGATTTTCCTCTTCTATAAACAGTTCTAAATTCAATATTTTTTCTCAGCTTTCTTTTTTTCATTAAAAAACTAATTCTCCTTTTTTCCTGCTATTATTGCAGAAAAAGGCCACTAAAGCGGCCCTTATGCTGTCAATCTTTTTCTTCCTTTTTGTCTTCTTCTCTTAAGAACATTTCTTCCAGACTTAGTCTTCATTCTCTTTCTGAAGCCGTGCTCTTTAGATCTTTGTTTCTTTTTTGGTTGATAAGTCATAAACATTTGGCTACACCCCCTTCTATTCATTATTAGTGTATAGCAATTTTACTTACTATCTAAAGTAACTTATAATTCAAGTTTTACTTTATAATTATATAGTTTAGTCTCATTTATGTCAAGAACACCAAATTTGTTGATAAAATTAATGTCAAAATCAGTTTTTTTGTGGATAACTTATTGAATAACCTTATTTCTTTATGATATTATTAACTTAGTTGTGAATAACTTTTGTTAAGGTAAAAGTTATCAACAGCTGTGCATAACATTGTGCATAACTTTATAGTTTTAAATAATATCTTATTTCCGCAGCTTGAAAAACATAAAAATACCTATGTTTTTTTTGATGTTAATAATGTTTATTATATATTTTCAACAGGTGTGGATATATTATATATTTTTAACTTTTATACTATTTTATAAACATGTGAATAATTTTATCTACAATTGACAATAAGTTTAAATAGTGTAAGTTATTCTGTTAATATGTTGTTAATTGTTATTTATTGACATAAATTTTTTATTTTATTTTTTGACTGGAGGATATGAAATGGATACCCAACTTAAAGATTTATGGGAAAAAACCTTGAATATCTTAAAAGGTGAACTTACAGAGGTAAGCTTTAATACTTGGATAAAGAGTGCGGAACCTATTTGTATCGTTAATAATTGCATACGACTTGGTGTTCCCAATGAATTTACTAAAGATATCTTAGAAAAACGTTATAAGGATCTTTTGAAAAACGCTATAAAACTAATATCTTCTAAGAGTTACGATATAGAGTTTACAACTATGATCGATGAAGTAATAGAAGAGGTTTCTCCTGCCAAAAAAGCTCCAGAAACTAAAAACAATTCTTCTATTCAGCCAAATGATGAGATGTCAGCCACACTTAATCCAAAGTATACCTTTGATTCATTCGTTATAGGCAATAGTAATAGATTTGCTCATGCAGCATCTTTAGCGGTTTCAGAAGCTCCAGCTAAAGCTTATAATCCATTATTTATATATGGAGGCGTTGGACTTGGAAAAACTCACTTAATGCATGCTATTGGTCATTACATATTACAAAATAATTCAAAATCAAAGGTTGTTTATGTTTCATCTGAAAAATTTACAAATGAACTTATAAACTCTATTAAAGATGACAAAAATGTTGAATTTAGAAATAAATATAGAAACGTAGATGTTCTATTAATAGACGATATTCAATTTATAGCTGGAAAAGAAAGAACTCAAGAGGAATTTTTCCATACTTTCAATGCACTACATGATGCAAATAAACAAATTATACTATCTAGTGATAGACCACCTAAGGAAATTCCTACATTAGAAGATAGGCTTAGATCAAGATTCGAATGGGGTCTTATAGCAGATATCCAACCCCCTGATTTCGAAACTAGAATAGCTATCCTTAAAAAGAAAGCTGATGTAGAAAACCTTAATATTCCAAATGAGGTTATGGCTTATATTGCAACTAAAATTAAGTCAAACATAAGAGAATTAGAAGGTGCATTAATTAGAATTGTGGCTTATTCGTCATTAACAAATAAAGAGATATCTGTTGATTTAGCCTCTGAAGCTTTAAAAGACATAATTTCTAATAAGCATACAAAGCAAATAACTATAGATACAATTCAAGATGTTGTTTCATCTTATTATAATCTAAAAGTAGAGGACTTAAAGTCTCAAAGAAGAACCAGAAATGTTACTGTGCCTAGACAGATTGCTATGTATTTATGTAGAACTCTCACAGATATGTCTTTACCAAAGATAGGTGAAGAATTTGGTGGCAGAGATCATACAACTGTAATACACGCCTATGATAAAATTTCTGATAATCTAAAGACTGATGAAGCACTTCAAAATGTTATAAATGACCTTACAAAGAAGCTAACTCAAAAATAATTAACATGTGTATATAATATATATTTAATTAGTTGTGGATAAAATAAAAGAGAATAAAACTATCTTAATATTGTGGATAAGATGATCTCTTTTGTTTTAACTTATCCACAATTATTTTTGTCTTTAGTTTGCCCATTTTTATGGGCTTAAGTGTGTTTTCCACAAATCAACACTGCCTACTACTACTGTTACTATATTTTTATCTAAATATATATCTAATCTAAACAAATTTATCACGCTATTTTTTGTGAATAATTAAGGAGGTTTATATATGAAATTTTTATGCGAAAAAGGAAAATTACAAGAAGCTATATCAATAGTTCAAAAAGCTATCACAGGAAAGTCTCCAATGCCTATACTAGAAGGTATTCTTATAAATGCTAAAGGATCAACTCTTACCTTAATAGCATCTGATATAGATTTAAGTATCGAAACAAAAATAGAGTCAGAAGTTATGGAAGAAGGAATTTTAGTAGTTGATGCTAAAATCTTTGGAGAGATAATAAGAAAACTTCCAAGTTCTAAAATTACTATAGAAACTAAAGAAAACAATATAATAAATATTCATTGCGAAAAATCTGATTTTGATTTGGTACATATGAATGGTGATGATTTCCCAGGTATACCAATAATTGATGAAGATATGGTTTTCTCTATTCCACAAGGAACCTTAAAAAATATGATAAAGGGAACATCTTTTGCAGTAGCTCAAGATGAAACAAGACCTATACTTACTGGTGTTTTATTTGAAGTAAAAAACAGGGAATTAAGCTTAGTGGCATTAGATGGATATAGGCTTGCCCTTAGAAATGAACTTATAGATACTGATAATAATATAAATACTGTTATTCCAGGAAAAACTTTAAATGAAGTATATAAAATTTTAGAAGATAGTGAAGAAATAGTTAATATAACATTCACTCAAAATCATATTTTATTTAATCTTGGCTCTACTAAAATAATATCTAGATTACTTGAAGGAGAATTTATAAAATACGAATCAATAATTCCTCATGAGTATAAACTAAAAGTTGAAGTAAATAGAGCTGAACTTTTAGGATGTATAGAGAGAGCTTCTCTTATGGCAAAAGAAGGCAATAGTAATTTGATAAAATTTGACATTCAACCTGATACTTTAATAATTACATCTAATTCTCAATTGGGAAAGGTTAAAGAAGAAGCTAATGCGAAATTGCAAGGCGAGACTCTTCAAATTGCATTTAACTCAAAATATCTTATTGATGTTTTAAAAATAATGGATGATGAAGATATAGTTATGGAATTAACTAGTTCTATAAGTCCATGCATAATTAAGAATAAAGATTCACAAAATTGCCAGTATCTAGTTTTACCAGTAAGATTAGTGAAGTAGAGGTGTTTTACATGAATGAAATAAAAATTGATACAGATTTTATAAAATTAGATTCTTTTCTAAAGTGGTGCGGAGCAGCATCACTTGGATCTGAAGCTAAATTCTATATACAAAATGGAGATGTAAAAGTTAATGGAGAAGTATCAACTCAAAGAGGAAAGAAGCTTAGATTCGGAGATGTAGTTGAAATTGATGGAGAAAGTTACAAAATAATTTAATTATGTAATTATAATTAATATGTTATAATTAGTATAGGTGTGTTCATATGTATGTTAAATATTTAATGCTAAAGGACTACAGAAATTATTCAGAATTAAATATAGAGTTGATAAAGGGTGTTAATGTCTTTATAGGTGATAATGCTCAAGGCAAAACTAATATATTGGAATCTATATATTACTGTGGATTTGCTAAATCACATAGAAGTAACAAGGATAAAGAACTAATAAGATGGGAACAAGAGAAAGCGCTTATTAGTTTATATGTTGTTAGAGATAGATTAGACAAAAATATAAAGATTAATATATTAAAAAATGGTAAAAAAGCTATTACTATAAACTCTATAAAGATAAATAAATTATCACAGTTAGTTGGTGTATTTAACGTCGTGATATTTTCTCCAGAAGATTTAAAAATAGTAAAAGAGTCACCAAATATAAGACGAAGATTTTTAGATATGGAGATATGTCAGTTAAATCCTAAGTATTATCACAGTTTAGTTACTTACAATAAAATCCTTAATGAAAGAAATTTATTATTAAAGAGGAGACAGCCTTATGAAGAGATGATTTCTATTTATGATGAACAACTTTCAGTTTATGGCGATTACATTATCAAAAAAAGGATAGAATATATAAATAAACTAAACGTATATGGAAAGAGTATGCATAACGATATTACAAGTGGAAAAGAAAATATAGATTTTAAATATGTTTGCAGCTTAAAAGATATAAGCAATATAAAAGAAACATTAAAAGAAAAATTAAGAAGCAATTACGAACGTGATGTAGACAGAGGTAACACTTCAATTGGTCCACATAGAGATGATTTAGCTATATATCTTAATGATATAGATGCAAAGTCATTTGGTTCTCAAGGTCAGCAAAGAACTTCTATACTTACCATGAAATTTGCATCTTTAGAGATAATAAAAGAAATTACAGGTGAATACCCGGTGCTTTTACTAGATGATGTTCTATCAGAATTAGATATAAACAGAAAATCTTATATACTAAAATCAATAAAAGATATTCAAACGATAATAACATGTACCGGAACAGAATATATTGAGGAATCTCTATATGATAATTATAAAGTTTTCAAAGTTATAGATGGAAAGGTAGAAGAATAATAAGGAGGAATAAAAATGTTTTTACATTTAGGTGAAAATGTTGCAATACCTATAAAAGATATAATTGGTATATTTGATATAGATAGCTCTATGTATGGATCTGACACAGCTCAATTTTTAAGATTAGCAGAAGAAGATGGATTTGTTGAGAGAATAACAAAAGAAAAACCAAAGTCATTTGTTATAGCAGAGGTTAATAAAAAATCAAAGATATATTTATCTCAGATATCCTCAGCTACATTGACCAAGAGGTCTGGAATAGATTATGACCTTTAGTATAATGGATAGGAGGTTTTAACGTGGAAGAACAAACACAACATTATGACGAGAGTCAGATACAGGTACTTGAAGGATTAGAGGCTGTTAGAAAGAGACCTGGAATGTATATCGGAAGTACTAGTTCAAGAGGACTTCATCACTTAGTATATGAGATAGTTGATAACAGTATAGACGAAGCTTTAGCTGGATATTGTCAAAACATAACAGTTAAAATAAATAAAGATAATTCTGTGATAATAAGCGATGATGGTAGAGGAATGCCTGTTGGAATGCACCCTAAGATGGGAAAGCCAACAGTTGAAGTTATAATGACAATACTACATGCAGGTGGAAAATTTGGCGGAGGAGGATACAAAGTATCTGGTGGTTTACATGGTGTTGGTGCATCAGTAGTAAATGCTCTTTCAGCTGAATGCGAAGTTACAGTAAATAGAGACGGTGAAGTTTGGAAACAAAGATATGAAAGAGGAGTTGCTGTAACTGGTCTTGATAAGATAGGAACTACTGATAAACATGGAACGATAACTTATTTTAAACCTGATGATCAAATTTTTGAAGAATTAGAGTTTGATTATGATATTTTAGCTCAAAGATTAAGAGAACTTGCGTTCCTTAATAAGGGTATAAGGATAATATTTACTGATGATAGAATTGATAAAGAAGAGATATTCCACTATGAAGGTGGAATAAAATCATTTGTATCATACCTTAACAGAAATAAAGAAGTACTTCAGCAGGAACCTATATACGTTGAGGGAATAAAAGATGATTATATAGTTGAGATTGCTCTTCAATATAACGATAGCTATAATGAAAATATATTTTCATTTGCTAATAATATAGACACTATAGAAGGGGGAACCCATCTATCAGGATTTAAATCAGCACTTACAAGATCTTTTAATGACTATGCGAAAAAATTTGGATTCCTTAAAGATAATGACAAGAATCTTTCCGGGGATGACATAAGAGAAGGTCTTACTGCTGTAGTTTCTGTTAAACTTACTGACCCACAATTTGAAGGTCAGACTAAGACTAAGCTAGGAAATAGTGAAGTTAGAAGCATAGTAGATAACATAGTTGGTGAAGGTGTAAGCACCTTCTTAGAAGAGAATCCTAATGTAGGTAAAATAATAATTGAAAAAGCACTACTTGCATCAAGAGCACGTGAAGCTGCTAGAAAGGCAAGAGAGCTTACTAGAAAATCAGTTCTTGAAAGAACTTCTCTTCCAGGAAAGTTAGCAGATTGTTCATCTAAAGATCCTATTGAATGTGAAATTTATATAGTTGAGGGTGACTCTGCAGGAGGTTCTGCAAAACAGGGAAGAAATAGAAGATTCCAAGCTATTTTACCTTTAAGAGGTAAAATAATGAATGTGGAAAAGCAAAGACTAGATAAAATGCTTAATTCAGATACTATAAGATCTATGATAACTGCATTTGGTGCAGGCATAGGTGATGATTTTGATATAGAGAAGATAAGATATAACAGAATAATAATAATGACAGATGCCGACGTTGACGGTGCTCATATAAGAACATTATTATTGACTTTCTTCTACAGATACATGAGAGAACTAGTTGATCAAGGTCATGTATATATAGCTCAGCCACCTTTATACAAGATTAGTAAAGGTAAACGTGAGGAGTATGCTTACTCAGATAAAGAACTTAATACTATTCTTGAAACCTTTGGAGGTAAAGATTCTTCCGTTGACATACAAAGATACAAAGGTTTAGGTGAAATGAATGCAGAGCAGCTATGGGAAACAACTATGGACCCAGAAAAGAGAATTCTTTTAAGAGCTACAGTTGAGGATGCTATGGCAGCTGACGAAATATTTACAATTTTAATGGGCGATAAGGTTGAACCACGTAGAGAGTTTATCCAACAAAATGCTAAAAAAGTTGTAAACCTAGATATATAGGTATAATGAGGTGAATTACATGTACAATGAGGGAAAAGTATTACCCGTAGACATAAAAAATGAAATGAAAAAGTGCTATATAGATTATGCTATGAGCGTTATTGTAGGTCGTGCTCTTCCAGATGTAAGAGATGGATTAAAGCCTGTTCATAGAAGAATTCTTTATTCTATGAGTGAACTTGGTTTAACTCCAGATAAGGGATACAGAAAGTGCGCCAGAATAGTTGGAGACGTCCTTGGTAAGTATCACCCACACGGAGATTCGTCTGTTTATGATGCTTTAGTTAGATTAGCACAGGACTTCTCTATAAGATATACGTTAGTAGAAGGTCATGGAAACTTTGGTTCTGTAGATGGTGATGGCGCTGCTGCTATGAGATATACAGAAGCAAAGATGAGCAAAATAGCTACTGAAATACTAAGAGATATAAATAAGGATACTGTAGATTTTATACCTAACTTTGATGGTGAGGAAGAAGAACCTTTAGTATTACCTTCAAGATTTCCAAATCTTTTAGTAAATGGATCATCAGGTATAGCTGTTGGTATGGCTACTAACATACCTCCTCACAATTTAGGAGAGGTTATAGATGGAACTATAATGCTTATAGATAATCCAGAATGTAGTATTCTAGATCTTATGACTTGTATTAAGGGTCCAGATTTTCCTACTTCAGGAATAATTATGGGTACATCTGGAATAAGAGAAGCTTATGAAACAGGAAGAGGAAAAGTAGTAGTAAGAGCTAATGCTATTATAGAAGAGGAAAATGGAAGACATAGAATAATAGTTGATGAGATACCTTACCAGGTTAATAAGGCTAAGCTTATAGAGTTTATAGCAGACCTTGTAAAGGATAAGAGAATAACTGGAATATCAGATTTAAGAGATGAATCAGATAGAGATGGTATGAGAATAGTTATAGAACTAAAGAAGGATGCAAATCCAAATGTAGTTCTAAACCTTCTATACAAACATACAAAGCTTCAAGATTCTTTTGGAGTTATAATGCTTGCTCTAGTTGACAATGAACCACAGGTTTTAAATTTAAAACAAATATTAGGGCACTATATTAATTTTCAAAAGGATGTAATAAGAAGAAGAACTCAATTTGAACTTAAAAAAGCTGAAGATAGAGCTCATATACTAGAAGGATTAAGAATAGCTTTAGATAATATTGATGAAGTTATAAATATATTAAGAAACTCTAAAACAACAGATATAGCTAAGTCAACATTAATTGAGAGATTTGGACTAAGCGATAAGCAGGCTCAGGCTATTCTTGATATGAGACTTAGAAGACTTACTGGTTTAGAGAGAGAAAAGATAGAAGAAGAATACAATGAATTAATGACACTAATAAATAGATTAAAAGAGATTTTAGCAAAAGAAGAACTTGTTCTTAATATCATCAAAGAAGAGCTTTTAGAAATTAAGAGAGTATATAGTGATGAAAGAAGAACTAAGATAGAGAAGAGCGCAACAGATATAGATATCGAAGATTTAATTCAAGAAGAAGATGTAGTTATAACTCTTACAGAGACAGGATATATAAAGAGAATATCTGCAGATACTTACTCAGCTCAAAAAAGAGGGGGTAAGGGTATTCAAGCTATGACTACCAAAGAAGATGATTTTATTGGCAAGGTAATAGTTACTTCTACCCATACTGACTTACTATTTTTCTCTAATAAGGGAAGAGTATATAAGATTAGAGCTTATGAGGTACCAGATGCAGGTAGAACAGCAAAGGGTACTAATGTTATAAACTTAATACCTTTAGATCCTGAAGAGGTAATTCAAGATGTGTTATCTATAAAGAATATGGATGAAGATGGTTTCTTAATAATGTCTACAAAGCATGGTATAATTAAGAAAACTAAACTTAGTGAATATAAGTATATAAGAAAAAATGGATTAAATGCTATAAATCTAAGAGAAGATGATGAGCTATTAAAAGTAAAAGTAACTCGTGGTGATGCAGAAATCATGGTTATAACAAAAGATGGATATTCAATAAGATTTAGTGAGACTAATGTAAGACCTATGGGAAGAACCGCATCAGGTGTAAAGGCTATAACTTTAAGAAAAGGCGATATAGCTGTATCTATGGATATAGTTGTACCAGATGAAAGGCTTCTTATAATCAGTGAAGAAGGATTTGGTAAGAGAACTAACTTAGATGAATATCCAATTCAAAACAGAGGCGGAAAGGGAATTAAGACTTATAAAGTTACTGAAAAGACAGGATTAGTAGCTGACGCTAAGATATGCAAAGATGGAGACGAATTAATGTTAATTAATAGTGATGGAATTGCTATTAGAATAAATGTAGACGATGTTTCAATAAGCAGCAGATCTACTAGTGGAGTAAGACTTATGAGAACTGATGATGATCAAAAAATAGTTGCCGTAGCTAAAATTTCTAGTGATGATGAAGAAGAGTCAGAAGAGATTTTAGAAAATACTAATGAATCAAATATAGAAGAATAAAGATAAAATTCAATTTAAACACCTAAAATTTAAAAATGATTTTAGGTGTTTTTTGATGAAATAAAAAAAATTAAATACTATACTTAAGAAAAAACATATTCAATAAAAAAACAACATATACTCTACCTAGTGTATCACTAAATGAAATTTAAAGAAAAAATAAGAATAATTAAGAAATACTGATATAATTTTTAAATTCAATGTAATATATAGACTTATAACTAGTTTGGGTATGATATTATAAATCTCGTCGCTGATGCAGATAAGCACTGAGCGGCAAGAAAGTTTAAGTTTCAACTAAAAAAACTTTGAAAAAAGTTATTGACAAGAAGAAACTTAAATGGTAAGATAAATAAGTCGCTTGAG